>ERZ802822.12-NODE-12-length-125967-cov-14.334848_pt1 | contig 125967 bp, 120 predicted proteins | sample MGYA00345649_ERZ802822 | MGnify/ENA primary metagenome ERZ802822 (study PRJEB30503, sample SAMEA104212359) | marine metagenome | biome: Westerlies Biome; feature: [SRF] surface water layer (ENVO:00010504) within the epipelagic zone...; material: water... | reverse complement strand
CTTCACTGTCGTTGGCCGGAACCCTGAATCAGTTATTGCACATATCGCTGTGGGCAAGGGGTTTGACGGTGCCGATGATGTCACGCAAAAGGCCGCATCACGGACGCTGGCGTCAACCCGCAGCAGAAAACGACTGGAATTATGCGCCATTGAAAGCACCGGACTTGCAACGCCGCGGCAATGCAGCGACAGCTTCAAAACGGCTTTTGTGGCGATTGAAGCTTACACGCCGGGCTATCATGGCCGGCTGGATATCCAGAACGCACAATGGACGAAGAGCGGTAGCACGTATCGCGCGACCAATCTGCCGAACCTGCCGCGCGAGGTGACGGCAATCTGGTATCCTGACCATGGTGTCCTGAAATATGCCAGTACGGTCAGTCAGAAAGATGATGTATGGCGCCGGGCAATGGCGCAGACACTTTACCGGCCTGTCGGGCGGTCATCGGATGCAATAATCAAGTTCAATATCAGTCTTGGCCGCCTTGCCTTCTTTGGCGATGGACAGGCGCGCTTCTATGATTTTGTTTCCAACAGTGAAGTGTTTCAGCAGGACAACAGCACCAATTGCGGCGTTCAGCCATCATTTTTGACCTATGATCAGGCGTTCGATCATGCTGACGACAACAACACCGCCTATTGTGGGTTGCAGGGGTATCTAGCCAATATCGGCAGCGAGGATGAACAGAATCACCTTCGCAAGGTGGTGATGACAGGTGACACAGCACAGTGGCAAAGCGGATGGATCGGCGCCCGGATCGACCCTCGCGTGCGCTACACCTATAAGTGGGAAACCGGTGCAGCAACCGAACAACAGCATTTCTGGGAAGGTGACGGTGTTCGGGGCATGCCCTTTGATGCTATGCGTAACACCCGCGTATCGAGAAGCAATCGGGCATTTTATGAATTTGACCATGCGTTGAATACGCCCAACAGGCGTCAGAATCTTGTCCAGCCAACGCGTCCCGGAATGCGTTTCCGGTATACAAACTGGGCGGCGGGCGATGATATCAGGACCTGCGATCCGACACGGGGCACTGTACCGGCAGACCTGTGCGAACCGCGCAGTTCCAACAATGGTGACGCGGCTGCGATCTATGGCCATATGAATCGTGACGGCACCTGGTTCAGCGTGCCAAACAGGCAGTACACCTGTGATTCCAACAATGTCCATTCGATTTGCGGGTACTATATCGAATTGCAGACACCGGCGAATGCCGAACCGCTGAATTTCGGGCTGCAGGTCACCAGGGACATGGCCCGGTTTCGCGAGTTCTGTGAGACATCAGACAACATCACTTATTAAAGCCGATGTTATGCCTGCGCAGCATTGAATTCAGACGGGCTTGCCCGTATAACTCTCGTACAGAATACATATCGGAAAGAATAAAATTCGGACAGGCGCGCTTTTGCGTCTCGACCATCTTGCTTCCAGGTGCCGGACAGAAACATGGACGATTTACAATTCGCGAATTCCCGCAAGAACATGGTTGATTGTCAGCTGCGACCGAACAAGGTCACGGATGAACGGGTGCTGGATGCATTCGGATCCATTCCGCGCGAACAGTTTGTGCCGCGCAGCCAGCGTGCCATTGCCTATGTTGATGAAGATCTGCCGCTGTCTGGTGGTCGCTCGATGATGGAGCCGATGGTGCTGTCCCGCCTCGTGCAGGCGCTGGAGGTGCAGGCCCATCACAGTGTGCTGGTTGTTGGCGGGTCAACCGGATATGCCGCTGCGATCATGGCACGGTTGGCTGATTCAGTGATCAGCATTGAGGCGCGTGCCCAGCTGGTTGAAAAATCACAGGAAACCCTGGTTGCTTGCGGTCTTGATAATGCGGTTGCGGTGAAGGGACGTCTGACAGACGGTTTTGCCAAGGAAGCACCATATCAACGCATTCTGATCGAAGGTTCGGTTGAAGCGGTGCCCGATGCATTGCTGGATCAATTGTCGCCCGACGGGTTGCTGGCGGCCGTGTGGCGCCCCTCTGATCATCCGGTGGGTGTTGCCAGCCTGTGGAGCCGGTCAGCTGGTTCATTTGCGCGCAAACCATTATTCGACGCACAGGTACCGCGTCTTGACGAATTCCGTACAAAGCGCGAATTTGTATTCTGAACCGATCGTCGGTGCAGGGGACGCTGGCCATCACAATTATGTGAAAGCACATATACATGCTTGATAAATTTCGCCTTGCGGCTGTTCTGTCCTTTGTGTCTGCCGGATTTCTGGCAATTCCCGGGACCGCCTTTGCGCTGTCGCTGGAAGACTCCGTCCGGGCAAGCCTTACCAATAGTCTGAGCCTGTCTGCCAGCCGCAATAACTGGGCAGCGGCGCGGGACAATATTGATACGGCACAATCGACCAGGGAGTGGCGCGCTACTGGTACGCTGTCTGGCACACATTCCAAGGCGGATGCTGCCTCTGCAACCCGCGACGGGTTTCTTGACTCGCAAACCGGCAGTGCCACGATCAAGCTTTCGCGCAACATTTATGATGGCGGTCAGAGTGACGAAAATCTGATCCTGCGAACAATGCAGCGTGATATTGCAGAGGCGCGCTATCTAGGCGCCGAACAACAGGTCATCCTGGCAACGAGCGAAGCCTATCTGGATGTTATTCGTGCCAGCCGTGAGGTGGCTTTGAATGATGCCAATCTGGCGCGTCTTGGCGAACATGTGGCGGCTGCGCAGGCACGCCTTGAGGCTGGTGCCGTGACCAAGACGCAGGTCGCCCAGGCCGAGGCGCGCTTATCACGTGCGCAGACCACACTGATTTCATCGCTTGCCGCGCTGAGTTCAGCCGAGGATGCATTCCTTACCCTCACCGGGCTTGCGGCAGAGGGGCTGGAGACGGATATCGTCCCCGCCAGCATGCCGGCAACCCTGCTCGAGGCTGATGATCTGGCCCGCAATGCGCATCCTGATATCCAGCTTGCCAATCTGAATCTGGCAGCATCGGGACAGGAGTTTCGGGCGCTTCTGGCATCATTGCGACCGACCGTCGCGTTTTCGCTCAGCGCGAATGAAACAATGGCCGAGGGTACACGCTCTGACAAAACCGAACTGTCCGCCAATGTGACGCTGTCGACGCCGTTGATGCCCACTGGATCGGTGCGGGCAAAGGCGCGCAGCCTGTCCTCCGGCCTTGAGGCTACCAAGATGGAGCGGGCAGACACACTGCGTCAGGTCAGCCTGAATGTGCGTAACAGATATCGGGAGCTGGAAGCAGCACAAGCGCAGATGGCGGCAGTCGAGGCTGAACTTGCCGCCTCGCAACTGGTGGCAGAGGGCATCACGACAGAGTTTCAGTTCGGGCAGAAAACAACGCTTGATGTGCTTGATGCCGAACAGGATGTGAGCGATGCCGAACTGCGGATGATCAACGCGCGTCACGCCATTTTGCAGGCTGGATTCCGGCTGCAAGCGGCGATGGGACAGCTGACAGCATCGGCGCTCGGCATGGCGGACCAGCTTGGCCCGCTGGACGACATTCCGGTTCGTGACGTCAAATACAAAAGCTATCTGCCGCTGGATGTTGATTGGGATGCCTATAACCAGCAGGACGGCGTCGCGCCTGTTGACGATACTCAGACAACGGGTGGCAATTCGGGCGGCAAATCTGATGGTAAGGCGGTGATAGAGGACAGCTCTGCTGCCGACATCATTTCGCCAGAGGCGGAGATTAAGCCGGAAGATGATTTTGTGGCTGTAGCGAAAGTTCTGCCTGATCCTGTGGTGGTAGATCAGCCAAAGCTGGTGAAAGCATCGGCGACGTCGGCGACTGTGCTGCCGGTAAACGCGCCAGTCAGTGATCTGGAATCACTTGCGATCCAGCTGGAAAAGATCGATCTGGTTCCTGCGGTCGAATCTGCTGAAGGCATTGTCTGGCAAATTCAGACCAACGATAATCCCTGATCTGACTGTTGACCGGTGATTTGATATGGTGGAGACGCCCGCGTGAGCAAGCCTGACGGAGCTGACGAACAGGAAAACCCTCTCGAGGCGATCCGCGCGCTCGTTGAAGAAAACGGGCTGGCTCTCGAGACCCTTGATAGTGACGTGCTGACGCTGGATGATATCGTCTGGCGCAGCCCGGCCAGGCAGGTCGTTGATCCGACAGATATTATCAAACGCCTTGCAGAGGAAGCGGACAAGGTCGCCAATGGCAAGGCGCTGGAACCGCCGCGCGCTGTTGTTCACCGCCGCACTACTGCTGCAAAGACTGCGGTAAAAACGCCAGCAAAGACGGCAACAAAGACGGCCGGTCCAACTGCATCGCCAACGCCCGGGCCAGCTGATCGCCAGCCGTCAAGACATCGTGAACCGGTTATCGCCCGACCCGGCATTCGCAGCGATGGCGACACCAAAGACATCGAGGCGATGATCCTGCAACGCGTTCTGGATGATCTTGCGGCCAAAGGACTGACCGACGCCGAAGGTCGTCCGCAAATCAGCAAGGGCGATCTGCGGTTGCTGGTGCGTGTTCATATCAAAAAATGGACAGAGCAGCAAAATGCCTCATCAACCGAAGATGCGTTGCAAGCGCGGGGCATAATGCGTAAAACCACGCCCTAGCACCAGCGTTCACCTGTCAGGCCTTTCATTTCGAGACAGGCCGTCACCCCGTTGCCAGCGCCAGTGCGCCGGCCGTCAGCTTTCAGAATACAGAAACCGACATGTCAGATACCAAGCTTCCAAAGACCTATGATCCCCAGACTGTCGAGGCCCCGTGGTATGACCGGTGGGAATCGAGCGGTGCATTCTCCAGCGATCCGGATTCTGCAGAGACCCCGTATACGATCATGATGCCGCCGCCAAATGTGACGGGCAGCCTGCATATGGGCCATGCGCTGACATTTACCCTGCAGGACCTGCTCATCCGTTTCAACCGGATGCGGGGCAGGGATACATTGTGGCAGCCAGGTCAGGACCATGCCGGTATCGCAACGCAGATGGTGGTCGAACGCCAGCTTGCCGATCAGGGCATTGACAGGCGTGATATGGGGCGCGACGCCTTTCTTGAGCGCATGTGGGAATGGAAAGAAGAATCGGGCGGTACGATCCAGCGCCAGATGCGCCGACTTGGGGCCTCTCCCGACTGGGCGCGAAACCGTTTTACTCTTGATGACGGCTTGTCCCGTGCGGTTGTGAAGACATTTGTGCAGATGCACCGGGACGGGCTGATCTACCGCGACAAGCGGCTGGTGAACTGGGACCCGAAATTGCTGACAGCCATTTCAGATCTCGAGGTAGAGCAGCGTGAGCAGGAAAGCTCTATGTGGCACCTCAAATACCGGCTTGAAGGGTCTGAGGACGAATATATCTCGATCGCCACAACACGGCCTGAAACCATGCTGGGTGATGGCGCTGTTGCGGTGCATCCTGATGATGAGCGCTACAAGCACCTGGTCGGCAGAATGGCGATCCTGCCGCTGTCGAACAGGCCGATTCCGATCATCGCCGACGAATATCCCGATCCGGAAAAGGGGTCCGGCGCGGTCAAGATCACACCGGCCCATGACTTCAATGACTTTGAGGTGGGACGCCGGCACAATCTGCCGCTGATCAATCTGATGACAGCGCATGCCGCCATGGAATCAATTCCTGAAATTCCAGCTAAATATCAGGGTCTTGATCGGTATGAGGCGCGCAAGCAGATTCTTGCCGATATGGATGCCGAAGGCTTGCTTGAACATGAAGAACGCGTCCAGAACAGCGTGCCGCATGGTGACAGGTCGGGCGTTGTCATTGAACCATGGTTGATGGACCAGTGGTATGTGAACGCGGCTGAGCTGGCCAAGCCGGCGATCAAGGCGGTGGAGGAAGGGCGCACCCGTTTTGTGCCTGAACGCTGGTCGAAAACCTATTTCGAATGGATGCGCAACATCCAGCCATGGTGTATTTCGCGCCAGCTGTGGTGGGGGCATCGCATTCCGGCCTGGTATGGCCCTGATGATCATATCTTTGTCGAAGAGAATGAGGCTGCGGCAGTTTCTGCTGCCAGCGCGCATTATGGCAAGACGGTCGAACTGCGCCGTGATGATGATGTTCTGGACACCTGGTTTTCCAGCGGCCTGTGGCCGTTCTCGACGCTTGGCTGGCCGGATGACACGCCGGAGGTGCACGCCGACCTGGCCCGTTATTATCCCGGCGATGTGCTGGTAACCGGCTTTGACATCATCTTTTTCTGGGTTGCCCGCATGATGATGATGAGCATGTATGTGATGGATGGCGAAGTGCCGTTCCGCGATGTTTATATCCACGCCCTCGTGCGCGATGAAAAAGGGCAGAAGATGTCCAAGTCCAAGGGCAATGTCATGGACCCTCTGGATATCATTGACCAGTACGGCGCTGACCCGCTGCGCTTTACCCTTGCCGCGATGGCCGCGCAGGGACGCGATATCAAGATGTCGACAACGCGTCTTGAAAGCTATCGCAACTTCGCGACCAAGATCTGGAATGCCTGCCGCTTTCTTGAAATGAACAACTGTACCGCCAGTGCCAAGAGCATTGACCTTGCGACTGTTTCAGAACCGGTCAATCGTTGGATCGTGTCCGAATTCAACACCGCGGTTGCGCGCACGACTGCGGCGGTTGAGGCCTATCGCTTCAATGAAGCCGCCGACACCATCTACGGCTTTATCTGGAATGCCTATTGTGACTGGTATGTTGAGTTAATCAAGCCGCAACTGGATGGCGAGGCTGGCGAAACACGCGCCACCGCGGCGACGGTGCTGGAAGCATCCCTTCGTCTGCTGCATCCGTTCATGCCATACCTGACCGAAGAGCTGAACGAGAAGATTTTTGGCAGCGAAGAATTGATGATCACCGCAGCATGGCCCGAACATGTTGTGTTGCCAGAATCAGACGCACCAGCCGAAATCAATTTCCTGATCAGCCTGATCACCGATATCCGCCATATTCGGTCTGAAATGAATGTGCCGCTGTCGGCGAAACCGGTGTTGCAAATGCGCGGCCTGTCAGATCTGCAAGCCAGATCGATAGACATCAACAAGGCAGCTTTGCTGCGTCTGGCACGTCTTGATGCTGTTGAAACAATTGACAGTTTTGGCAATGGCACTGCGCGCGGTAGTGTTGACGGGGTTGATATCGGGCTGCCACTTGCTGACATTCTCGATCTTGATGCTGAGCGGGCGCGTCTTGAAAAGGCCATCACCGGTGTCGATGATGAAATGTCAAAGATTGCCCGCAAACTGGACAATCCCGGCTTTGTTGCCAAGGCACCGGCTGAGGTGGTTGAGGAAAATCGTCGCCGCCTTGATGAAGAAAACACCCGCCGCGTTGCGATTGAGGCTGCGCTGGCGCGGCTTGGCTAGGTTAGGTCAGCCGTATTTTCATTTTGCAGCCCGTTGTCAGTCTGGGCTAATCTGAAGACTGTCCAACGGTAGCAACCAATTGCCAGCGTCGGGCGTGTACCATTGCAACGATCATCAACACCAACAGCGTTACTGCCGGGGTTATCATGAAGAATTCAAAGACAGTCCTCATAGACAAGAATCCGGGGCGCAACTCGCAAACCTTCGGGGTGGCGCGCGAACTTGGCACATCCGTTGACCTGATCCACGAGCCATCAGTCGGTGTGGTTGGCAACAAGGGTGATTCGCAATGCTATATCGGGGTCGGTCCCAAGGTGCAGACCATTCATGACGCCTTGCTGGCGCGGATCGGTACCGAGGGTGACAAGATGTCGATGCGTCTTGTACAGCCTGAATTCACCATCGCGACCTCGGACGGAATTCGCAACGGCACCAAGGAAATGCGCTATTCGCTGATCGGCCGCGAAGTGACCAACGATTCGCTGTGTGAACATCTCAGCGCATCCGGCCTTGAAGGGGTGATCGCTGTTGTTGCCTGTGACAAGCCGCCGGTTGGCACACTGGCTGCGGTCCTTGAACATAACCGGCCGGCAATCATCATGTCGGACGGGTCAATCCGCCCAGGCACCGATTCGGCCACCGGTGAGCCGATTGACATCATCACCAGCTATCAGCTTGCTGGCAGTGATGACCAGGACATGAAGCGGCGTATCGCGCTGGAAGCCTGTCCGGGATTTGGCAGCTGCGGCGGCATGTTCACCTATAATACGATGCAGACCTTTATCGGTGTTGTTGGCATGCAGCCGCTGCACATGGTTTCGCCAGCATCGCAGGATGAACGCCGCCTGACCGCGTTTCCTGATCAACTGATCACGCATCTTGAAAACATGATCCGCAACGATATCAAGCCACGCGATATCGTCACCAGTGAATCGCTGCGCAACGCGATCATCGTGTCGATGGCGGTTGGCGGGTCAACCAATGTGATGCTGCACGCTCCGGAAATTGCGCGCGCTGCCGGCTATGCCAATTTTGGCGAGGATGTGATGAGCGCCGATGAGTTCAACCACCTGTCGCGCGATGTGGTGCCGGTGATTGTCGATGCGCGCCCGTTTGGTCGTTTCTCGATGGTTGATATTGACGCAAAGGGCGGCATTCAGGTGTTTGTGAAAGATCTGATGGATGCGGGCCTTCTGAACGGCGATGTGTTGACCTGTACGGGCGAGACATTGGCCGAACAGGTGGCACGCCTTGATCCTCCAGCCCCTGATGGTGATGTGATCCACAGTGTCAAAACGCCTTACAAGCCAACCGGCGGTCTGCGTGTTCTTGGCGGTAATCTGTCACCGGAATTCAGCGCTGTGCTGAAACTCGCTGGTGTTGAGGGCGGGTTGGAAAACAACAGGTTTGAGGGCAAGGCGCGCATCTTTGATGGTGAGCAGAGCCTGCTGGAAATGCTGGACAAAAACCCTGACCACTTCCGTAACTCGGATATGATCATCGTGCGCTATGAAGGGCCGGTCGGTGGGCCGGGCATGCCCGAAATGCTGGATTCGACATCACGTATCACCACGCTGTGCCGCGAACGGGGCATCGTTGTCGGACTGATGACCGATGGCCGGTTTTCTGGCGGGTCGGTCGGGCTTGTTATCGGACATGTGGGACCGGAGGCGGCCGTGGGTGGCCCAATCGGTTTGATTGAGGAAGATGACGACGTTATTGTTGATTTGAATATAAATGAAATCAACTGTTTGCAGTTGAATGATACGGCAACGCACAAAGAGCGTAAATCGGCCTGGGATGCTGCAGTGGCGGGCAATGGCGGGACTCATCCTGCGGTTGGTGATGCCAGCACGCGGCTGTTGAACCGGATGCGCTGTTCTGCCGTATCAGCGGTGCAAGGGGCCGGGATGCATCCTGGCGGGTCACTGTGGGTCAGCGAGCCGCGCGCAGCCAGCCGCACTGGCTTCACACCATCCAACACCCACCGCGATGGATGAAGATGCGGGCGCTAGAGGGACGCGCGCTTCTGGCCCGTCCCTGACTGGCAGCACGCCGAACCAGACCAGCCTTTCACCTGACAGCGTAGCCGCTGCACCGCAGCGCGCCCGTCTGTATGCCATGGGGCTGACATCCGCGCAGATGGCGCGCCCGTTTGTGGGTGTCGTCACAAGCTGGAATGAGGCATCCCCGGGCAATATCGCCTTGGCGCGACAGGCACAGGCGGTTAAACGCGGGGTGCGCGATGCGGGCGGTACACCGCGGGAATTCACCACCATAGGCGGTTCAGACAGTGGTGTTAGCGGCATCTCATCACTGATCAGCCGGGATTTGATTGCCGATTCCATTGAAGCCATGGTACGCGCGCATGGATATGCGGCGCTTGTCGGGCTTGCCGGATGCGGGACATCACTGGCGGCCATGATGATGGCGATGGCGCGTCTTGATCTGCCGTCGGTGATCATGTTTGGCGGTGCTGCCTTGCCGGGGCGCTATCTTGACCGCGATATCACCCTTCAGGATGTGTATGAGGCTGTTGGCGCACATGCCGCCGGCACGATCAGCGATGATGATCTGCGGGCGATTGAGACAGCCGCCTGCCCAAGCGCTGGTGCTGGTGCCGGTCAATTCTCGGCAAATACCATGGCATCCGTGTCCGAGGTGATTGGCCTTGCCGTGCCGGGATCGGCGGGACTCCCTGCACCCTATGACGCGCGTGATGACTTTGCCCATAAGGCAGGCCTGACGGTAATGGACCTGCTTGACCGCGATATCCGTCCGCGTGACATCCTGACAGGGCAGGCGTTTGAAAATGCGGCGTCCATCGTGGCCGCATCTGGCGGTGCCGCATGCGCCGCGCTGCATCTGCCAGCCATCGCGCATGAATGCGGTATTGATTTCGATCTGACAGCTATTGGTTACGTATGGCGGCGAACACCGCGTCTGGCAGATTTGAGACCGGGTGGCACCTTTCTGGTGCGTGATCTGCATGATGCTGGCGGAACACCGGCCCTGATGCGCGCTATGCTGAATGCTGGCGCTCTGCATGGGTCGTGTCTGACCGTTACCGGCAACAGCATTGCCGAAAATCTGCAACAGGTAGAAGTGCCAACAGGTCATGATGTCATTCGGTCATCAGACCAGCAAGCAGACCGATTTCGGGTCCGGCTTTATGTGTTGCAGGGCAATCTGGCACCAGACGGGGCGGTGATGACTGGCGATGATATGGTCAGCCAACGCTTTCTTGGCCGGGCGCGCTGTTTTGATAGTGAGGCGGCGGCCTGCGCTGTGGTTGCGCATTGCGGCTATGAGGAAGGTGATGTGTTTGTGATCCGCCATCAGGGACCAAAGGGCGGGCCCGGCATGCTGTCTGTAGGCGCTGTGGCGGCTGCATTGTCAGGGCAGGGGGCAAGCGGGCGCGTTGCGGTCATAACCGATGGCTGCCTTTCGGGGATAGTGCGCGGCATCTGTGTTGGTCATATCGGGCCAGAGGCGGCTGTTGGCGGGCCCATTTCCCTTGTTCAGGATGGTGACATCATTGTCATTGATGCGAAGGCCGGCTGCATTGATCTGGATATAGATGATGCGGAATTGGCTGCCCGGCGCGCGGTGACCCATCCCGGGCTGGTCACAAGCGAAACTGATACCAGCTGACGGCCCTGTCCGGGATTTCAGGTTAATCCCGCAAATCAACCCAGACAGGCGTGTGGTCGGACGGCTTTTCAAGGCCGCGCGGGGCTTTGTCGACATCCGCCATAACCAGCCTGTCAGTCGCTTCGGGTGACAGCATCAGATGGTCAATGCGCACACCATTATCCTTTTGCCATGCGCCCGCCTGATAATCCCAATAGCTGTAGACCACTCGCCCTGGATGGCACGCGCGCAAAGCATCGGTGTAGCCCAGATTGGCAAGCCTGAAAAACGCTGCACGGCTTTCCGGGCGGGTCAGTGCATCACCTTCCCAGCCGGGCGGGTCATAGCAGTCGATATCTTGCGGAATGACATTGAAATCACCTGCAAGAACCACTGGCACTTCATCCTTCAACAGGGTGGTCGCCCGCGCGTTCAGGCGGTTCATCCAGGCCAGCTTGAAGTCGAATTTCGGGCCTGGTGCCGGATTGCCGTTCGGCAGATAGATGGTCGCCACGCGCACACCGCCGATACTGGCTTCCATATAGCGAGCCTGTTCATCCTCATCGTCGCCCGGCAGGCCGGTCATCACATCGCTGATCGGGTGGCGCGACGCAATGGCCACGCCGTTATAGCTTTTCTGCCCGTGAAAGACGACGTTCCAGCCGATATCGGTGTACAGGGTTTCGGGAAAATTAGGATCTTGTGTCTTGGTTTCCTGAATCAGCAGCACATCGGTCATGCCAGCTTTCAGAAAGTCAAGGATATGGTCCTGGCGGGCCTTGGCCGAGTTTACGTTCCAGCTGGCAATCCGCATAACGGGTCAGACAGAAAATGAGGTGCCACATCCGCAAGAGGCGGTGGCATTGGGATTGTTGACGGCAAAATAGGCGCCCATCAGGTCCTGCACAAAATCAAGTTCGGCCTGATCAACCAGTTCCAGCGACATCTCGTCAATCACGACGCCAACGCCGTGGCTGTTGAACTCGAGGTCGTCCTCATGGCGTGTGCTGTCGATGCTGAATTCATACTGGAACCCCGAACAGCCACCGCCATTGACGGCAACGCGGAAAAAGCTGCCCTCGGCCTCGCCCTGCAACATCGCCGAAATGCGCGCAGCCGCTGCGTCAGTCAGGCTGAACTTGCCGGTGGTGGCATATGCGGTATCTGGCATGGTGTCCACAACCCTTTCGGACAAAAAACGCGGCTCGGCAGAACGGCTCGGTGATATGATGCATCCACAACTGTTTGGCACAACTGTTTGGCACATCTGTTTGGTACAGGACCGATACACAGAATATGACGCCTGACGCGCCGCAAATCAAGCAGCCGCACGTGCCGGTTATTGTTACCTGTGTTGTGTTGATGTCTGCGCCTTATATGCCAGCAGCTTTAATAATTGAGAAAAATTGGTGCAAGGCGTAATGTGTGACTTCGTTTTCACTGACAGAATACAGGCCGTTTCGTCGTGACATCAACCCACGAGACAAGAGACCTTGCCGCCTATGCCAGCCATGGGCCAACCAGTCGTGGGCGTCAGTTCGATGAGGCGGATACGGGCAGCAAACACACGGGCAGCAAACACACGGGCAGCAAAAACAGAGAAAACACCGCTGTAACCGATGCTGACATAGCGGCCCTGCTGCCGCGCACTCCCTTTCAACGTGACCGTGACCGGATTTTGCATTCCGGGGCCTTTCGCAAGCTGAAGCACAAGACACAGGTTTTCGTTTATCATGAGGGTGATTATTTCCGCACGCGCATGACGCATTCGATCGAGGTGGCGCAAATTGCCCGTTCAATGGCGCGGGCGTTGCGGCTGAATGATGATCTGGCCGAGGCGGTGGCGCTGGCGCATGATCTGGGACACACACCCTTCGGACATGCGGGGGAAGAGGCACTGCATCAGGTGATGCAGGACTTTGGCGGCTTTGACCATAATGAACAGACGCTGCGCGTGCTCACCAGCCTTGAAAAACGCTATGCGGAATTTGACGGGTTGAACCTGACATGGGAAACGCTGGAGGGGGTGGCCAAGCATAACGGCCCCCTGACGGGTACCATTCCGTCAGCCACTGCCGCGCTTGATGCTGTGATTGATCTGCAGTTGACGCATCACGCCTCTGCCGAAGCCCAGCTTGCCAATCTGGCCGATGATATTGCCTATCTGTCGCATGATTTTGATGATGCGCTGCGTGCCGGCCTGTTCGGGTTCGATGTGATCGCCGCGCTGCCGCAGGTTGACCGCATACTGTCCGACATAGACACACAGTATGGCGCGTTGGAGCCGGGCCGCCTGACGCATGAGCTGGTTCGCCGCCTGATCAGCGTCTTTGTCAGTGATTTGCTGGCAACATCGCATGAACAGCTGGCGGCATTGGGCGCCACTGAGGTGGATGGCATTCGTCATCATGAATCACCGGTTATCTGTTTCAGTGCCGAGATGGCGCGCGATCTTGAGGTGTTGCGGGAATTCCTGTTTACCAACATGTGGCGGCACTACAAAGTCAACCGCATGACAAGCAAGGCAAAACGGGTGGTGACAGACCTGTTTAACTTGTTTATGTCCGAGACCAACACTTTGCCGATGGAGTGGCAGAATGGGCCGGCGGGCACGATTGCCGAAGGTGAGGTTGCCGCCCGCGCCCGCATTATCGCTGACTATATCGCCTCGATGACGGACAGATACGCCATTCTTGAACATCAACGTCTGTTCGAGCTTGGCCCAATTTTGAGATAAAAATGAATATTTTCAATCGGTTTGAAGCTGAATTTGAAACCATTACCGCGCAAATGAGAGTGGATGGCGAATTGCCGTCCGCACTTGATACGGGCCGTGTTGTCTTCGAATTGCCACGCGATGCTTCGCATGGCGATCTTGCCTGCAATGCGGCGATGGTGCTGGCCAAGCCGGCCGGGATGAAGCCGCGTGATCTTGCCACAATTTTTGCCCGCCATCTGCAGGCAATTGACGGTGTTACCGATATCGAGATTGCTGGCCCCGGCTTTATCAATATCAGGGTCGCGCCGCAGCTGTGGGCGGATGAACTGACAGCCATCATAGCGGCTGGTGACAGCTATGGCCGCAATGACATCGGCAAAGGGCGGTCGGTCAATGTTGAGTATGTCTCGGCCAATCCCACCGGGCCATTGCACGCGGCGCACGCACGTGGCGCGGTGCTGGGCGATGTGATGGCCGAGTTGCTGGCGTTTTCCGGTTGGAATGTCACGCGCGAATACTACACCAATGATGCTGGCTCGCAGGTCGATGTGCTGGCGCGCTCGGCCTATCTGCGATATTGCGAAGCGCTTGGCGATGATATCGGCGACATCCCGCCAGGCCTTTATCCGGGTACTTATCTGGCTGATGTCGGTGTGGCACTTGCCGAAGAGGTCGGGCACCTTTACCGCGGCAAGGATGAAAGCGAATGGCTGGCGCCGGTGCGCGATTTTGCCATTCACAGCATCATGGCGGGTATCGCCGGTGATTTGAAGGCGCTCGGAATCAAGATGGACAGGTTTTCATCGGAACGCGCGCTGGTCGAGACTGGCGCGGTGCAGGCTGCTGTTGACAGGTTGCTGGCGCAGAATGATGTCTATCGTGGCATTCTGGAACCGCCCAAGGGCAAGGAGCCGGAGGATTGGGAGCCACGCGAGCAATTGCTGTTTCGGGCCTCTGAATTTGGTGACGACACCGACCGTCCCTTGCAGAAATCTGATGGTACATGGACGTATTTTGCCTCTGATGTTGCGTATCACATGGATAAGCTGGATCGCACGAAAGGCCCGTTGATCAACATTTTTGGTGCGGATCATAGCGGTTATGTAAAGCGTATGAAGGCAGCTGTCGCCGCACTGTCCGGCCAGAAAGACATGCTGGATATACGCCTGTGCCAGCTGGTCAATCTGATGGAAAACGGCAAACCGGTTAAAATGTCAAAACGCGCTGGCACGTTTGTGACGGTGCGTGATGTCATTGATGCTGTTGGCGCGGATGTGATCCGCTTCATCATGCTGACCCGCCGCAGTGATCAGACGCTTGATTTCGACTATGCCAAGGTGACCGAACAATCGCGCGACAACCCGGTGTTCTATGTGCAATACGCGCATGCGCGTGCCTGTTCGGTGCTGCGTCAGCCAGGCATCAATGGTGAGGATGTAACCGGCGCGGGTGATGCCGCACTGGACCGGTTGACGTCACCTGCCGAAATGGCAGTTATCAAGGCACTGGCCAGCTGGCCGCGCCTTGTTGTGTCTGCTGCCCAGTCGCATGAACCGCATCGCGTGGCCTTTTATCTGATGGATCTGGCAGCGTCGTTCCATGCCTTGTGGACAGCCGGGCGCGAAGCCCCCGAACTGCGCTTTATCCGTGATGATGATGCCGGCCTGACGGCGGCCCGGCTGTGCCTTGTCAAGGCAACAGCTTTGGTGATTAGATCAGGCCTTGGTGTTCTGTCTATTCAGGCCCGCGAGGAGATGTAGTCCACATGCCGCGCGAAGGTGCACAGCATAAAAATCCGCTCTGGCTGAAGCTTCTGGCAGGCAGTCTTGCTGCGCTTGTTGTCGTGGCAGCCATCGTTGTGATGGCTCCGCAATTCCTGCAGAACCCGGCTGCCGATGTGGTTGTCATCAAGGCTGATCCTACCCCCTTCAAGGAAAAGCCGAAGGATGCGGGCGGTATGGATATTCCGCATCAGGATACGACCGTTATGGGCATGCTGAACAATGTATTGCCGCAAAAGGAAGAGCCGGAACGCCTGCGCCCGCCAGATGCCGTCCCCGAAATGCCGCCAACACCCGTCGCCGATGATACACCAGCTGAAACAGCGGGTGTGCCAACACCGGTGCAGACTGGTGCTGAGGCCGATAAAGCCACTGATGTGGAGGGCGCTGCCGGCTCCAGTTCAGATGACAAGGCCACCAAAACAGCAGCACTCGACAGTTCAAAGAATGAAACTGCCAGCCAGACCGGGGATGCCGACAGCGCATCGCAGATGAAAGAGGCCAATTCTGATACCTCCGGTGATGCGTCTGGTGATGCAAAGATCGCCAGTGACGATGTGCAAACAGCTGCCAGTGATGTCGCTACCCCGACGCCAAAACCCAATGCCGCCAGCGCACCGCGGATCATTCCCCGCGATGATGAACCATTTTATATCGTCCAGCTGGCTGCCTTCCGTGATGCCGGCAAGGCAGTTGAACAGGCCGGTATGATGAGTCAGAAACATACCAGTCGGCTGAATGGTGCCACCCTTGGCACAATGAAGGTTGATACAGGCGAGAACGGGGTCTTCTGGCGGGTGGTAAGCGAGCCATTGCCGCGCGCTGATGCTGATAATTTATGTGCCAATCTGAAACGGGCAGGGCAGGACTGTATTTTACGTAAATTCAATATGTTGTTAGAATAGGCTTTGGTGATGTCTGAGGTGGATACCGACAATTTTGAAGAGGATGTTCGCCCCGCCGCCGCGCCAGAGCAATTGTCGTTGTTCGTCAATCTGGATGGCTTTGAGGGGCCGATCGACCTGTTGCTGGCTCTGGCGCGCGAACAGAAAGTTGATCTGTCGAAAATCGCCATTCTGCCCCTGGCCGAACAATATCTGGAATTCATCGAAAATGCCCGCCAGCTGGATATGGAAGTTGCGGCCGATTATCTGGTGATTGCGGCGTGGCTGGCCTATCTGAAATCGCGGCTGTTGCTGCCTGAACCCGAACCCGAAGAGGCGGATGAGGTCATTGATATGACCGATGCGCTGAAATATCAGCTTGTCCGTCTTGAATCGATGCAGCAGGCGGCGAAGCGGCTGATTTCCCTGCCGCGTCTTGGTCAACAGCGCTTTGTGCGCGGGCAGGGCGAACGGTTCGAGAGCATCAGCGATCCGGTATGGACTGCGTCTTTATATGATCTGCTGGCCTGTTACGGGTCCATCCAGTCAGGGCTTGAAAACCGGACGCTGACCATTGCCGCCACACGGCTTTTCTCGGTTCAGGAAGCAGCAGCGCGGCTGCGGCGGCTGATCGGGTCGGTGCCCGAATGGACGGTGCTGGAAAGTTTTCTGCCGGACAATCTGACAACACCGCTTGATCGCCGTTCGGCAACGGCATCGCATTTTGTGGCCTCGCTTGAACTGGCCAAGGAAGGCGTGTTGCGTTTGCGCCAGGATACACGGTTTGCGCCTATTTTTCTGCGAACGAAGGACCCGTTATGACGGTCAATAATTCATCTCTTGCCACCTGGGCCGCGACCATCGAGGCGGTGATCTTCGCGTCTGAAAAGCCGATCCGTGAGAGCGATCTGCGCAATCATCTGCCTGATGATATGGAACTGGCCCCGTTGATAACGATGATTCACAAGCGCTTTGACGAGACCAGCGGCATTGAATTATGTCAGGTTGGCGATAGCTGGGCTTTTCGCACACGCGCCGAAATCGCAGCGCATCTGAATACCCGCCAGGAGGTTGAACGCCCGCTGTCACGCGCGGCGCTGGAAGTTCTGGCAATCATTGCTTACCATCAGCCGATCACGCGGGCCGAAATTGAGGAAATCAGAGGGATCAGCCTGTCGCGCGGTACGATCGATATTCTGCTGGAACTTGGCTGGATAAAGCCGCGTGGACGGCGGCGCACGCCTGGACGGCCGCTGACCTGGGGCACCAGTCCGGCATTTTTGGATCATTTCGGTCTGTCCGATCTTGCCGATCTGCCCGGCCTTGATGATCTGAAAGCGTCCGGCCTGTTGCGCAAGGGGCAGGTCATCGGCGGGTTGATGGACCGCATGGACAGCGATGAAAACGAGGATCAGGCAGATCAGGCAGATGAAGATGGCTTTGGTGCAGACACAGATTTGCTGGAAGAGGCGCTGATGGAAGCAGGGCTTGACGCTGATTTGGATGAGGATGACGCCCCTGATGCTTGATTTTCGCAACATCATGCACGCTTATAATGGCAAGCCATCGGTTGATAATGTCAGTTTTTCGGTTAACCGCGGCGAGGTTGTGACCCTGCTTGGCCCGTCAGGATGTGGCAAGACAACGATGCTGCGACTGGCGGCCGGGCTGGAGCGTCCGCGCGGCGGCGAAATCTGGCTTGATGGCAAATTGCTGTCAGATGCCAGTCATGTCATCGCGCCTGAGGAACGCGGCGTTGGCTATATGTTTCAGGATTATGCGCTGTTTCCGCATCTGAGTGTTCTGGAAAATGTGGTGTTCGGATTGCAGCAAAAGGGCAGCGTGGCCACGCGCCGCGGCCTTGATGTGTTGGCCGAAACCGATCTTGAAGCCTTGGCCGATGCCTATCCACATGAATTGTCCGGCGGTCAGCAACAGCGTGTGGCTTTGGCGCGGGCGCTGGCTCCAAACCCGTCAGTGATCCTGCTTGATGAACCATATGCCGGCCTGGACAGCCGTCTGCGTGAACGCATTCGAGACCAAATGTTGCACGTGCTGAAAGCATCGCAGACCGCCGCTTTGATGGTGACGCACGACGCCGAGGAAGCGATGTTCATGTCCGACAACATTGTCGTTCTGCGCGATGGTGAGGTTCAGCAGACTGGCCGGCCGGTCAATCTCTATTGTCAGCCCAACAGTGCTTTCGTTGCTGAATTCTTTGGCGAGGTGAACCAGTTTGACGGGGTCGTTGCGAATGGCCAAATCCAGACGGTACTGGGCGATTTTGCAGCGCCTGAAGGGTGTGGTGACGGGCAGCAGGTGCAAATTGTCATCCGCCATGAAGCGCTGAACATAGAGCCTGACAGCGCCGGGGCGAATGCCGAGGTCATGGAGGCGCGGTTATTGGGGCGCGCATCGCTGATACACCTGTCGGTTCCGACCGGCACCGACGAGCTGCATCTTCACGCGCGCGTGCCGGGGCTGAATTCGCTGGAGAGCGGAAGTCGGGTCCGGATCACCGTCGATCCAAGCCAGGCCTTTGTCTTCCCTGTCACGGCTGCATAAACCTTATCGCTGCACAAAGGTTTTTTGGCGAGAATCGGAACTTCTATAACGATTGCTTGTTCAACGCTTGCAGCCTGTCTATATTCGGGCGGGTATTCAGCGCGGCGATAACACACGGCGCAGCGGCAATCTAATTCAGAGGAAATATAATGGGTACGTTCAGCATCATGCACTGGCTTGTCGTTCTGGCCGTCGTCCTTCTGCTTTTTGGCGGACGCGGCAAGATTTCGGCGATCATGGGCGACTTCGGCAAGGGGCTTCGCAGCTTCAAGACGGGCCTGAAAGGCGATGAAAACGAAGGAGATGCCGCCGAGGATGAGGTGGAGGTGATCGAAGAGACGCCCGCACCTGCAAAGCCGGCTGCTGCCAAAAAGGCGACGACGCGCAAGAAGGCGCCCGCAAAAAAGGCACCTGCCAAGAAAAAGGCCGCCAAGAAGAAAGCTGCCAAGAAAAAAGCCGCCAAAAAAAGCTAAGTAGGATTCTCTGATGCTGGACATCGGTGGCTGGGAATTTCTGATTGTTGCCTTCGTGCTTGTGATGGTCGTGGGCCCGAAGGAACTTCCTGCAATGCTGCGCAGCTTTACCAGGCTGACGCGCCAGATACGTACGATTGCCCGTGAATTCAGCGAGGGCATGAACAAGATTGCTGTCGATGCCGAAGTGTCAGAAATCAAAGCCGCAATGGCAAAGGCGCGCGCCGGTGATCTGGACAGCATCGCACAGGCTATTGATCCGGACGGGGATATCAGCGCATCGGTAAAGGATGCGCGCGATGTCATCCAGTCGGACGGGATGGCCGATGAGGTCCAGATGATCAAGGGCATGGCGCAGGATTCTGGTCAGGAACTTGCCGCGGCCAGTGAAGTCAGCGCGAAAACGCCGGCACAGAAGAAAAAGCCGGCCACAAAGACAGTCAATAAAGCGGCCAAGAAAGCGGCCACAAAACGGGTTGCCACCAAGGCCGCAAAAAAGGCCGCAAAAAAGCCTGCCAAAACACCTGCAAAAAAATCTTCCGGTAGCAAGGCTGGCCAGTCATGAGCGAAGATACCGAAACAAAGGCTGGTGACGAGGGCGAAAGCGGCCAGATGTCGCTGATTGAGCATCTGACCGAGCTGCGAAACAGGCTTGGCGTTGCCTTGCTGGCCTTCGTTGTGTTGTTCCTGTTGTGCGTGGCACCAATGCCGGGCGGCGGTGTGAATAACAGCATCGCCAGCCATGTCTTTATTTTCCTGCAGGCGCCGCTTGCCGATGTTCTTGAAGAAAAGGGTGGCGGCCGGATGATTTTCACCGCGCTGCATGAAGGTTTCTTCACGCAGATCAAGGTCGGTTTCTTTACCGCGCTTTGCGTCTCGTTCCCGATCATCAGCATCCAGATATGGAAATTCATCGCACCGGCGTTGTATCGTAATGAGAAGCGCGCCTTTCTGCCCTTCCTGCTGGCAACACCGGTATTGTTCATTCTGGGTGCATCGATGGTCTATTACATCGTGACACCGCTGGCCTGGAACTTCTTTATCGGTTTCGAGACGGCAGCCGGAGACGGCGCGCTGGCCATCGAGATCGAGCCGCGCATTTCAGAATATCTTTCGCTGATCATGCGTCTGATCTTTGCATTCGGGTTGGCGTTCGAATTGCCGGTCATTCTGTTGTTGCTGGTCCGGGCGGGCCTGATGGCGCCTGAAACGCTGGCGGAAAAGCGCAAGGTGGCGATCGTCATTGCCTTTGTCGCAGCTGCCATTCTGACGCCGCCCGATGTTGTGTCGCAGTTGTTGCTGGCGCTGCCAATCATAGCGCTGTACGAAATCTCGATCATCGGCGCGCGGATGATCGCACCCAAGGATATCGACGAATCATGAGGCTGGCTGTCGTCGGCTGAATAAGGTATTGACTGTCGACACAGCGCTTTGCCGCGATCAGCCCCTGTTTGAGTGACGAGACGTTACGATGCATGACATCCGCTTTATCCGAGACCATCCCGTTGATTTTGATGCTGCCATGAAGCGCCGTGGTCTGGCCCCGCTGTCATCAGATATTCTGGCAACAGACAGTGCCAGGCGGGCCATTCAGGGCCAGCTTCAGGACCTTCAATCGCGGCGTAATGTTGCGTCCAAGGAAATTGGTGCGCGCAAGTCAAAGGGTGAAGACGCTGATGACCTGATCGCCGAAGTGAACGAGATCAAGGCGCGCATGCCTGAACTGGAGACAGAGGAAAGCAGCCTCGCCAGTGCGTTGGATACGCATTTGATGGAACTGCCAAACATCCTTGATGATGCGGTGCCAGATGGCAGTGATGAAGATGACAATGCCTTGCTGCGCACCGTTGGCACGCCCGTCAGCTTCGCCTTTACGCCAAGGGATCATGTGGCCCTTGGTGAGGCGCTGGGCCAGATGGATTTCACCACTGCTGCCAAGATGTCGGGTGCGCGATTTGTCTTGCTGCGGGGCAAACTTGCCCGGCTGGAACGTGCGCTTGCTGCCTTCATGCTGGATATCCACACCGGCGAATTCGGCTATGAGGAGATGTTGCCGCCATTCCTGGTGAACTCCTCTGCCATGACAGGTACCGGACAATTGCCGAAATTCGGTGAAGATCTGTTTCGCGCTGATGAAAAATGGCTGATCCCGACTGCCGAGGTGCCGCTGACCAACATCGCTTCGGACGAAATTTGGCCAGCTGACAGCCTGCCGATGCGCTTTACTGCCCACACACCTTGTTTCCGGTCTGAAGCCGGCGCGGCCGGACGCGACACGCGCGGCATGATCCGCCAACACCAGTTCTCCAAGGTGGAGTTGGTGAGCGTAACGCATCCTGATGAGTCAGACGCCGAGCATGAGCGGATGACAGCTTGCGCCGAAGCGGTGTTGCAACGTCTTGGCTTGCCTTACCGTGTGATGATGCTGTGCAGTGGTGATACCGGCTTTGGTGCCCGTAAAACCTATGACATCGAAGTCTGGCTGCCCGGTCAGGATGAGGGGCGCGGCATGTATCGTGAAATTTCGTCCTGTTCGAATTGTGGTGCGTTTCAGGCGCGCCGAATGAAGGCCCGGTTTCGTGATGCTGATGGCAACACACAATTCGTTCACACCTTGAACGGGTCAGGCCTTGCCGTCGGCCGGACAATGATTGCCGTGCTGGAAAACGGACAGCAGGAAGACGGGTCTGTCCGGCTTCCCGATGTTCTGCACAGCTATATGGGATGCAGTGAAATCACTCCGGCCTGAGCCCGCCCCATGGTTCTGTAATATTGCCGGTGTTTTATAATTTTTTGTGAGTGGGTCTTATGTCAACGTCGCCTGTGCTTCAAAGTGGACCAATTCAAATCGGCCGGATCCTGATCAGCAATGACGACGGTATTGATGCGGTTGGCATCCATATCCTCGAAGAGATTGCCAGCGCGTTCAGTGATGATGTCTGGGTTATCGCGCCAATGGAAAACCGGTCGGGCATGTCGCGCGCCATCAGCCTGCGCAAGGATGTGATCATCGAACCGCACGGCAATAACCGGTTTGCCTGTTCAGGCACACCAAGTGACTGTGTGATCATGGGCTTGGGCAAGGTGATGGATCGCGGTCCAGATCTGGTACTCTCGGGCATCAATGCCGGCATGAATGTCGCTGATGATGTGCTGTATTCCGGCACCATTGCTGCGGCCATGGAGGGGGCGTTGATGGGCGTACCTGCCATCGCCCTGTCGCAGAGAAATGGCGGTACCGACCGGCAGGATTTCGATGCAGCCATTACGCATGGGGTGCGTGTGGTTCAGCATATTCTTGAAATTGGCATTGCCAGACGCACAGTGATGAATGTCAATTTCCCGCCCATGGCTGGCGTGGATGTGCGCGGGATCAAACCTGCCAGTCTTGATCAGCACAAGTTTGGCGATCAGGTGGTCGAAGGCAGTGTGCCGAACAGCTATCGCCTTGGGCCGTTGATGGCGCGTGATGAGACCCTGCCGGGCAGTGATCGTGCGGTGATGGATGAAGGCTGGATATCATTGACCGCATTGGGTATGGATATCACCGCGGGCGATGTTCAGGCAGCGCTGGCAACAGAGACCTTTTAGACAGCCGGTATCGCCAAAGCGGGCATGTGCCGGCACCCTCAAGGGCTCGCCATTCTTGCAAGGAAGCAGGCGGCCGGATGCAGCCTTTTCAAAATGAAAAAGCCCAGCTGATCATGACATTGCGCGGCATGGGCATAGTCGATGCCGATGTGCTGTCCGCAATTGAACAGGTCCCGCGCGAGATGTTCGTTGCCCGCGCGCTGCAGGCCCATGCGTACGAGAATGCCTCGCTGCCCATCGCCATGGACCAGACCATCAGCCAGCCCTACATTGTGGCCATAATGTCCGCAGCCCTGCAATTGACCGGTCGCGAGCGGGTGTTGGAAATTGGCACAGGCAGCGGCTATCAGGCGGCTATCCTGTCGTTTCTGTGCCGGCGTGTCTATTCGATAGAACGGTTGCGCCCGCTGCTGGTAGATGCGGATAACCGGCTGCGCGAGATTCGCGTCACTAACGTGACCACGCGCCTTGGTGATGGCGCGCGCGGCTGGCCCGAGGCGGCGCCCTTTGATCGCATCATCCTGACATGCGCACCGCCGGTGATTCCCGATATGCTGTTGAACCAATTGAAGATTGGCGGCATCATGGTGGCACCTGTCGGACGTGACCGTAACCAGCAGCTTGTCACCATTCGGCGTTCCGAGGCAGGGTTTGAAGAGGCAACGCTGTTGCCTGTCAAATTCGTTCCGTTGGTCGAGGATTGAAGATGCAGCGCGCGCGCAACACCATCACCATCACCACGCCGGCACGCGGCGGACCGGTGAACACGGCGTGGCTAACGCTGGCGGCGGTCTTGGTCATGCTGCTGGCGTTAAGCGGGTGCAAGGCACCAGACCTGTCGCTCTCGCGCAGTTCATTGGCACCAGTGCTGGATGCACCGCTGCGACAGATGCGTGAGGCCATTCCACCATCCGGACGCATTACCGTTCGCGAGAATGATTCGATTTATGATCTGGCCGCCCGTTACGGCGTCTCGCCGCTGGCAATCGTTCGCGACAATGACATCGGCCCGCCCTATCAGGTGGTAGCCGGCCAGGTGCTGGTGATCAAACCGATGCGTGTGCATATCGTAACATCAGCAGATTCGCTGTTCTCCATCTCGCAGCGCTATGCTGTCAGCCGTTATCAGCTTGCCCAGATGAACGGGCTGAACGAGCCGTATGAACTGACGGTCGGTCAGCGGCTGGCACTTCCCGATTCCCTCGATTTCTCAATTCTTGATGCAGCGCCAGATGGCAGCGGCACAACCCCCGCCGTTACCAGTGTGGCAGCGACAGTTGCGACACCCGCCCCGGCCATTCCCAGAAAGCGGTTTGTCGCGCCAACCGGCACCGGTGATTTCCGCTGGCCTGTCGCCGGCGAGATCATCACCGAATTCGGGCCGGCGGCGCGCGGCGTTCATAATGATGGTGTCAACATCGCGGCAGAGCAGGGGGCAGCCGTGATGTCTGCCGCCCGCGGCACCGTTGCCTTTGTCGGACGAGATATCAAATCTTTTGGCACTCTGGTTCTGGTCAAGCATGATGGCGGGATCATCACCGCCTATGCGCATCTTGATCAGGTGATGGTGAAGGAAGGCGATGTGGTTGAGGCCGGATCACAAATTGCAACGGTGGGGACAAGCGGCAAAGTGGCAGCACCGCAGCTGCATTTTGAAATTCGCAAGTCGCGCCAGCCGATTGATCCGCGCAGGCTGATCGCCTAGCAGACTGATTTCTCGGTTCAATTACCACATGAAAAATGTGTGATAATGAATTCTATTTGCTTGATATGTTCTTTTCCGTACGTGCGGCCAGATCGACAATGAACTGCCATGCCACGCGGCCTGATCGCGCCCCGCGTTCCATCGACCATGCCAGTGCTTCGCGGCGGATATCGACCTTGCTTGTATCGATATCAAAGAAAGATACATAGCTTTCAACGATTGTGAAAAACGTATCCTGATCAATCGAATGAAAGCCGATCCACAGCCCGAACCGATCGGACAGCGAGACGCTTTCTTCAACACCTTCAGACGGGTTGATGGCTGTTGATCGCTCATTCTCGATCATCTGGCGCGGCATCAGGTGGCGGCGATTGGATGTGGCGTAGAAAATCACATTGTGCGGCCGTCCCTCAACCCCGCCATCCAGCGCCGCTTTCAGCGATTTATAGCTGTTATCCCCATGATCGAATGTCAGATCGTCGGTGAAGACAACAAAACGGCGCTCGATCTGCGAAAGGAATGACATGATGAAAGGCAGATCGTCGATATCCTCACGGTGAATTTCGACAAGGGCGCAATCCATACCGCGTTCGGTAACAGTGCCGTGGACAGCCTTTACAAGCGATGATTTGCCGGTGCCACGCGCCCCCCACAACAGGGCGTTGTTGGCCGGAAACCCGCGTACAAACGCAATGGTGTTGGACAGCAGCATATCGCGTTGCTGGTCGATCCCGCATAGCAGCCGCAGTTCAACCCGGTTGATGCTGTCAACGGGTGACAGCCGTCGCTTTGCCTTGTTCCAGACATAGGCGTCTGCCATCGGCAAGTTGGCAGGATCGGGGTCTGGCGGGTGACGCGCCTCCAGCGCATCGGCGATGCGCGCCAGCATGTGCAGAAACTGGTGATCTTGATCAGATAAAGACATGCCCGCACCCTAGCAAGCAGCCCGCGCTGCCACAACCACCGCTATGCATCTCTGGAACCTGTGCAGAATTCACAATCCGGCAGGCAGGCGGGATAACGGTGCCAGCAATTATTCGCACTTGTAATTATTCGCATCTGCACAACGGTTGATGATTGCCCATCGCGGCAAGGGTGTTTATGGTGCGGACCAACAAAAACCAGACAAGTTCAGAAAGACATAGCCATGTTGATTACGCCTGCACTCGCCCAGTCGGGCAGTCTTGGGGGTGGCGGTTTCGGCGGCCTGATGCCGATTGTCCTCGTAATGGTCATCTTCTACTTCCTGCTGATCCGTCCGCAGCAAAAGCGTGCGAAGCAGCACAAGGAAATGCTGGCATCAGTGACCCGTGGTGACAAGATCGTCACCAATGGTGGCATTGAAGGCAAAGTCATCAAGGCCGCCGATGACAGTGACACGATCGAGGTCGAGATCGCCAAAGACGTCAAGGTGAATGTCGTGCGTACGATGATTGCCGATGTCCGCGATAAAGGGCCAGCCAAGGCTGATCCAAAGGCTGACAAAAAAGCCAAGACTGAAGCGAAATCCAAATAGTTGCAGAGGCTTGAGCGCTGCCGTCGTCCCATAGGGCGCGCGGCGGCCCGGCCATGTCAGGGAAAGCGATCTGCGCATGCTGCAGTTTGAGAGCTGGAAAAAGATACTCGTCCTGTTGGTGACGGTGCTTGGCATTGTATATGCCGCACCAAATGCCATGCCGGGCGATGGCAGTGAAAGCGGGAACTTCCTGCCCGGGCAGAAGATAAATCTTGGTCTGGACCTGCAGGGCGGATCGCATCTGTTGCTGCGTGTCGACATGGATGTTGTCATCCAGGAACGCCTTGAAAGCATGGCAGAGACAATTCGTCTTGAATTTCGCCAGCAAAAGCTGCGCTTCAGCGATCTTGATGTCGTTGACGGCACGGTTGTCGTAACCCTTCGCAATGCCAGCGACGGCGATGCCGCCCGTGAGGTATTTCAGGAATTTGGTCCCGTTGTCAGCATCACGCAGGACGGACCAGGCTACAGCATTGCCTTTAACGAGCAGGGCTTGATTGATCTGCAAAGCCGGACCATCGAACAATCGATGGAAATTATCCGCCGCCGGATCGATCCTGATGGTACCAAAGAGCCGGTGATCCAGCGGCAAGGGGCAGACCGCGTGCTGGTTCAGCTGCCGGGCGTGGACGACCCGGAGGAAATCAAGCGTCTGCTTGGCAGAACAGCAAAACTGACATTCCAGCTTGTCGACACCAGCATTACCGCACAGGAAGTGCGCGAACGCGGCCGTGCGCCATCAGGCAGCGTTTTACTGCCGGCAGATGATGATAGCGGCGAATTCTTCGTCGTTGAAAAGCGCGTCATGGTCAGTGGTGAATTGCTGGATTCGGCGCAGGCCTCTTTCGACCAGAACAACCGTCCCGCTGTGACCTTTGCATTGAATGCGGAAGGTGCAAAGAAGTTCGGGCGTGTGACGGGCGCAAATATTGGCCGGCCCTTTGCCATCATCCTTGACGGCAAGGTGGTGTCGGCGCCGACGATCCAGTCGCAGATTTTTGGAAACGGCCAGATCACTGGCAATTTCTCGGTTGCCGAGACGAACGAGTTGTCGTTGATCCTGCGTGCGGGCGCCTTGCCGGCGCCGCTGATCGTGATGGAAGAACGCTCGATCGGCCCCGGACTGGGTGCTGATTCGGTGGCAGCCGGACAGATTGCCGCCTTTGTCGGGTTGGCACTTGTGATGGTCTATATGGTTCTCAGCTATGGGCTGTTTGGCCTGTTGGCTGATGTTGCGCTGCTGGTCAATGTGGTGCTGATCCTTGGCGCGCTATCGGCCATTCAGGCAACGCTGACATTGCCGGGTATCGCCGGCATCGTGCTGACAATGGGGATGGCGGTAGATGCCAACGTTCTGGTGTTTGAGCGCATCAGAGAAGAATTGCGACGTGGACGCAATGTCATGGCGGCGATCGAAGGCGGGTATAAGCGGGCCATCTCGACAATCGTCGACGCCAATCTGACAACGCTGTTTGCCGCCCTGTTTCTCTATATATTCGGTTCTGGCCCGATCAAGGGCTTTGCGGTGACGCTGTCGATCGGTATCGCCACATCGCTGTTCACGGCCGTCATGGTAACCCGCCTGCTGGTGATCTTGTGGCTGGAACGCCGCCGCCCGCGCGAACTGGTCCTCTAGGAGACATCACCATGCGCCTGAAGCTTGTTCCCAGCGAAACCAGTCTCGATTTCATGCGGTTGCGATTGCCCGCACTGGGCTTTTCCGGACTTCTTGTCGCCGCATCAATCCTGATGTTCACCCTTGTCGGGTTGAATTTGGGCATTGATTTTCGTGGCGGTATTCTGATTGAGGCACGCAGCACCGACGGGCCTGCCGATATCGGCGGCATGCGCAGCGATCTTGGCACGCTTGGCCTTGGTGATATCTCTCTTCAGGAATTTGGCTCGGACACCGATATTCTGGTACGGGTACAGCGTCAGGACGGCGATGAACAAGCGCAGATTGCTGCAATCACCGCCATTACCGACACGCTTGGCAGTGGCTACGAGGTGCGCCGTACCGAATTTGTCGGACCGACGGTGGGTGCGGAACTGGCGCAAAAGGGCATTTATGCGGTTGGCTGCGCGTTGCTGGCGATCATGGTCTATATCTGGTTCCGCTTTGAATGGCAGTTTTCACTGGCAGCCATTTTGGCGCTTGCGCATGACGTGCTGTCGACAATTGGCCTGTTTGCCCTGACATCTTTCGAATTCAATCTGGCGACAGTGGCCGCGATCCTGACGATTGCCGGTTATTCGATCAATGATACCGTGGTGGTGTTTGACCGCGTGCGGGAAAATCTGCGTCGCTATAAATCCTATGAACAGCGCGATATCCTGAACCGGTCACTGAATGAGACATTGTCGCGTACGGTCATGACCTCGGTCACCACCTTGCTGGCGCTTCTGGCAATTGTGTTGTTTGGTGGCGCGGTGCTTCGTGATTTTGCACTGGCGATGATGTGGGGCGTGCTGATCGGCACCTATTCATCGGTGTTTGTCGCCGTCGGGGCGCTGGCCTTTTTCGATCTGAAACGGCATCTGGACGAGGAAGACGATCCCGGCTCACCTGCCGAGGCAGGCTGAGGTCGTTATGGTTGAGGTCAAGACCTTTGGTGATGGCAGCGACCTGCAGCTGATTCACGGCTATGGAGATGGCGGATTTCGGGTGTCTGGAACACGGCACAAGGGCAGCTTGCTGTTAATGCCGAGAGAGGCTTTGCCCTGGTCGCCGCCGGCTGATCTGGACAGTCTGTCATTTGATGATATGAAACCTCTGCTTGGCGCATCGCCGCCGCCGCTATTTGTGCTGGGCACGGGCGGTGCGCCAATGCATCCGTTCAGCGCACTGGCAGGGCAATTCCGCGAACATGGTATCGCTTTCGAACTGCTGTCGACGTCTGCTGCCTGTCGTACATGGAATGTGTTGATGAGCGAAGGCCGCAACGCGGCGGCTGCGCTTGTTGCCATTTAGGCTGTTGCATGTCCAGCGCGCCTAATGACGGATGGGTGGCCTTGCGGGCTGTCGACCGGGAACTTGCCTGCTGCCTGTTGTTCACACCATCCGCCAGCCGCGGCTGGCTTGCCGACCTTCTGTCACTGCTGCATGAACTGGAAAGCGCTGTGCGCATTCCAAGCGAACCGATGCTGGCAGCGATCCGCCTGCAATGGTGGGTTGATGCTGTAGCGGGGGATGATCCGGGGGCTGCACCGCTGGTCGGGCGTCTGCATCACCATCTGGCAGATGGCCGCTTGCAACAGGACCAGCTTGTTGCGCTGATCGGCATCTGGCAGGACCGTTTGCAGCAGGCCCCGGATGATGCACCGTCCTGCTGGGCGCAGGCTTTTTCCATGCTGATGACGCTTCAGGTGCGGGCGGATCTTGAACCCGTTGCCGCCACCATTGGTCATGTATTTGCGGGCGGTGCGGCGGAGGCGGTAACCCTGCCCGATCTGGCGGATATGCGCCGTATTTGCGATGCCGATACGCGGTGGCTGTTTCTGCTGGCATGCATGTTGCGGCGCGGACTTGATGGCGGCGGCGCCGCAGATGACAGTCTTCTGGTCTGGCGCATGCTGGCCTGGCGATGGGGTGTCAGGCTGCCTTCATGATTCCTGCCCAGCTGGCAAAGGAGTCCAGCGCCCGTGCGGAATAGGCCATCTTGCGTTCACGCCCGCGCAGCTTGCGTTTCTTGCCATTTGGCGTGATCGCCAGATCGATGGGCGGAAACAACCCGAAATTCACATTCATCGGCTGAAAGGTATCGGCATCGGCGCCGCCGGTTATATGCGCCAGAAGCGCGCCATGTGCTGTGTCGACAGGCGGCGGTGTCCATTCGCTGTCAGTTGCCTGGGCGGCGGCCATGATTCCCGCCATCAATCCGATCGCAGCTGATTCGATGTAGCCTTCAACACCCGTGATCTGGCCGGCAAAGCGCAGGGCAGGCCAGCCTTTCATCCGCAGCTGTTCATCCAGCAGGCGCGGGGCGTTGATGAAAGTGTTGCGATGCAAGCCGCCAAGACGCGCGAACTGTGCGGATTCCAGTCCGGGGATCGTTTGAAAGACACGCACCTGTTCGGCATATTTCAGCTTCGTCTGAAAGCCGACCATGTTATAGAGCGTTCCCAGCGCATTGTCCTGGCGCAGCTGGATGACCGCATGCGGGCGGCTGCCATCATGTGCATTGGTCAGTCCAACCGGTTTCATGGGGCCAAAACGCAAGGTTTCATGTCCACGCGATGCCATGATCTCGATCGGCATGCAGCCTTCAAAATAGGGGGTGTTTTCCTCCCATTCGCGAAAGCTCATCTTCTCGCCATCCAGCAGTGCCGTGATGAACGCCTCATATTGCGGTTTGTCGAGCGGGCAGTTGATATAATCCTTGCCATCGCCGCCATCGGTCGATTTGTCATAGCGTGACTGGAACCACGCCACATCCATATTGATGCTGTCATAATGCACGATCGGGGCAATCGCATCGAAAAAAGCGAGCTCGTCCTCACCACCGAATTCACGCACCATCTCGGCCAGAGCTGGCGAGGTGAGGGGACCGGTCGCGATAATCACCTGGCCCCAGTCAGCCGGTATTTCGGTCACTTCACCGCGTTCCAGAGTGATCAGCGGATGATCTGTCAGCATCTGCTCTACACAGTCTGAAAACCCGTCGCGATCCACGGCAAGCGCGCCACCAGCCGGCACCTTGTGGCGGTCGGCCGCTGTCATGATAACCGATCCCATCATCCGCATTTCCTGATGCAGAACGCCAACAGCGTTGGTTTCAGAATCATCCGAGCGAAAACTGTTGGAACAGACAAGTTCTGCAAGCCCTTCGGTCTGATGCGCATCGGTCATGCGGACAGGCCGCATTTCGTGCAGGATCACCGGAACGCCGCGCGCCGCAATCTGAAAGGCGGCTTCACTGCCAGCCAGACCACCGCCGATCACATGCACGGCATTTTCATTGCCAGTGCCATTGCCAGTACGTTTGCCAGTATTTGTCATTGTCAGGTGCCCTTGCTGTTCAGCATGCGGGCAAGATACGCGCCGGTGTGGGATTCGGCTACCCTGGCAACCTCTTCTGGTGTGCCTTCAGCGACAATCAGACCACCGCCATCGCCGCCTTCGGGCCCAAGATCGATGATCCAGTCAGCTGTCTTGATGACATCCATATTATGCTCGATCACGATCACAGTATTGCCGCTTTCAACCAGTTCCTGAAGAACGTCCAGCAGCTTGGCAATGTCATGAAAATGCAGACCTGTTGTCGGCTCATCAAGGATGTAGATGGTGCGCCCGGTGGCGCGCCGTGACAACTCCTTTGACAGTTTGACACGCTGTGCCTCACCACCAGACAGGGTGGTTGCCTGCTGACCGATCCGTACATATCCAAGTCCGACCCGGTACATGGTCTCCAGTTTTTCGCGAATGGCTGGCACAGCCTTGAAGAAGGTTACACCTTCCTCAACTGTCATATCAAGAACATCGGCTATCGATTTGCCACGAAACGTAATTTCCAGCGTTTCACGATTATATCTGCGGCCTTTGCACGTATCACAGGTGACATAGACATCGGGCAAAAAATGCATTTCGATCTTGATCAGCCCGTCACCCTGACAGGCCTCGCAGCGTCCGCCTTTCACGTTGAATGAGAACCGGCCCGGGGCATAACCACGGGTCTTTGCTTCGGGCAAACCTGAAAACCATTCCCGGATCGGGGTAAACGCACCTGTATAGGTGGCCGGGTTTGAACGCGGTGTCCGGCCAATCGGCGACTGGTCGATGTCAACCACCTTGTCCAGCAGTTCGGCACCCATGATTGCCTTGTGCGGTGCCGCCATTTCGCGCGCCTTGTGCAGGCGGCGGGCAAGGCCTTTCCACAATGTTTCCAAAACCAGCGTAGACTTGCCGCCGCCGGACACGCCGGTCACACATGTCAGAACTCCGAGCGGGAAATCAACCGAGACATCATGCAGATTATTGCCGCTGGCCCCTTCGACCCTCACGCGCCGGCCTTTCTTGGCTTTGCGGCGGGTTTTCGGGACAGCGATGCTTTGTATGCCGGACAGGTACTGGCCGGTCAGTGATGCCGTGCTGTCGACAATCTGCTGCGGGGTGCCCGCTGCCACAATATGTCCGCCATGCACGCCGGCGCCTGGGCCCATATCGACCACATAATCGGCAAGCCGGATGGAATCCTCGTCATGTTCAACAACCAGTACCGTATTGCCAAGGTCGCGCAACCGCACCAGCGTTGCCAGCAGGCGGTCATTGTCGCGCTGATGCAGTCCGATAGACGGTTCATCCAGCACATACAGCACGCCGGTCAGCCCGGAGCCGATCTGTGAGGCAAGGCGGATACGCTGTGATTCGCCCCCGGACAAGGTGCCTGAATTGCGCGCCATTGACAGATAGCCAAGGCCGACATTGACCAGGAATCCCAGCCGCTCATTGATTTCCTTTAGGATACGCGATGCGATTTCGGATTCCTGCCCCTGCAGCTTTTCGCTGAGGCCAACGAACCAGTCCCGCGCGTCGCCGATCGACAGTCGTGCGATGTCCGAAATATCGTGATCGGCAACTTTTACGGCCAGTGCCTCTGCCTTCAGGCGTTTTCCGCCACAGCTTTCACAGGGGTGGTTGGCGCGAAATTTCTCCAGTTCCTCGCGCACCCATGATGAATCAGTCTCGCGATAGCGGCGCGCCAGATTCGGCATGATGCCTTCGAACGGACGCTTGGTCTTGTAGGATCGCATCCCGTCATCAAATTCCATGGTGACCGGCATCGTGCCCGATCCCTGCAGGATGATCGACTGTATGTCGCCATCAAGATCGCCAAACGGCATGTCCAGCGAGAAGTTGAACTGGCGGGCCAGCGATTCCAGTGTCTGGATGTAGTAGCGTGAACTGCTTGATGCCCATGGAGCCAATGCCCCGCCGCGCAGGGTGGTCCGTGTATCAGGTACCACAAGCTGTTCATCAAAATGGCTGCTGACACCCAGCCCGTCACAGGTCGGGCAGGCACCAAACGGGTTGTTGAAGGAAAACAGCCGCGGCTCGATTTCATCAATGGTAAAACCGGATACCGGACAGGCGAAATTGGCGGAAAAGACGGTCCGCGCATTGTCATCCGCGTTATCTGCAAAGGCGAGTCCGTCGGTAAGCGCAAGCGCGGTTTCCAGCGAATCGGCGAGGCGGGTTGCCAGCTCATCGGCATCACCGCGAATCACCAGCCGGTCAACAACCACCTCGATATCATGCTTGCGCTTCTTGTCGAGCGCAGGGGTGGCATCAAGGTCATAAATCTCGCCATCGATCCGCACACGGCTAAAGCCCTTGCGGTGATATTCGGCAAGTTCCTTGCGGTATTCACCTTTGCGTCCGCGCACTACCGGGGCCAGTAAATACAGACGCGCGCCGTCTTCCATTCCCAGCAGAATATCAACCATCTGGCTGACAGTCTGGCTTTTGATCGGCAGGCCGGTTGCCGGCGAATAGGGAATGCCGACCCGCGCCCATAACAGGCGCATATAGTCATAAATTTCGGTGACAGTGCCAACGGTCGAGCGCGGGTTGCGCGATGTGGTCTTCTGTTCGATCGAAATTGCCGGAGACAGACCCTCGATCAGATCGACATCCGGCTTTTGCATCATTTCCAGAAACTGGCGGGCATAGGCAGACAGCGATTCGACATATCGCCGCTGTCCTTCGGCATAGATTGTGTCAAAGGCCAGCGAGGATTTGCCTGATCCTGAAAGGCCGGTCAGAACAACCAGCTTGTCACGCGGCAGATCGATGCTGACATCATTCAGATTGTGTTCACGCGCCCCGCGCACCGATATAAGCCGCGGTTCGGAACGCGCCTCTACGGCCATGCTTGCTGGCGGATGAATATCAGCGCCAGCGGTTGGTATGGCTGAACTTTCGGCGTGCCGACGGTCAGCGTTGGGGCGTTTTTTTGTCTCGTTTGGCATGGCGCGATCATAAACTGAAGGACACACAGCGACCAGCTAATTCAGCCCGCCAAAGGGTGCACCCGAAAGGACAAATGGATGCCCGACAGGGCAAATGGATGCTTGTAAAATGTGTATCCTGACGGGTAATCTAAAGACCTTATCAAGGCTTTTTTGGCATTTTTCCACGAAATCCGAACAAGGGAGGCGGACAGCCATGGCAGGCAGCGTTAACAAGGTGACTCTGGTGGGAAATCTCGGACGGGATCCAGAAATCAGAAACACCCAGGACGGCGCCAAGATCGTGCAGCTGTCAATCGCCACATCAGAACGCTGGAAGGATCGCAATACCGGCGAGCCGCGTGAGCGCACGGAATGGCACCGTGTGGTCATTTTCAACGAGAATTTGGGCCGGGTGGCGGAGCAATATCTGCGCAAGGGATCCAGCGTCTATCTGGAAGGCCAGCTGCAGACCCGCAAATGGACCGACCAGCAGGGCGTTGAAAAATACACCACCGAGGTTGTGCTGCAGCGTTATCGCGGTGAGCTGACCCTTCTTGGCGGCCGGGGGGACAGCGCTGGCGGCGGTTATGGTGACAGCTATTCCGACAGTGCAGGCGGTAGCGGCGGTGGTGGATTTGGCAGCGGCGCCGGAGCAACGGCGCCTGCCGCAGCCGCAGCGCCGGCAACGCCGCCACCTATGCATGGTGGTGATAATATAGATGATGATATTCCATTTTAATTCAATGGGTTGAATGGAATAGCTATGACGGTGTCCGGACGCGTTTCGGGCACCGCTTTTTTATGTCACAAAACAACAATATTTTGGGGTTTTTCTGGGCTTTGTGGTATAGATGTTGTGGCAGCGCACGGGTGTGACCTGTGGTCGGCCGCATAGCTGCATAACTGCATGAAGAGACCGTCTTGACCGACACTGTTCCAACTTCGACCGAGCCGTCCAGCCCCACCATCTCGATTTCCGAGGAAATGCGGAAATCCTATCTCGATTATGCGATGAGCGTGATTGTTTCGCGGGCGTTACCTGATGTGCGTGACGGGCTGAAGCCGGTTCACCGGCGCATCCTGTATGCGATGATGGAAGGAAATTACGATTGGTCGAAGCCGCCGCGTAAATCAGCTCGTATTGTCGGTGACGTGATGGGTAATTATCACCCGCATGGCGACAGTTCGATCTATGAGGCCATGGTCCGGATGGCCCAGCACTTTTCGATGCGGCTGCCGCTGGTCGACGGGCAGGGCAATTTCGGGTCAGTTGATGGCGACCCGCCGGCCGCAATGCGATATACCGAATCCCGTTTGGCGCGCGCTGCCGAAAGCCTGCTGCGTGATATCGACAAGGAAACTGTCGAATTCGGCGCGAACTATGATGAAACGCAGCTTGAGCCACTGGTGCTGCCGGCTGAATATCCGAATCTGCTGGTGAACGGTGCCAACGGTATTGCTGTGGGCATGGCAACCAATATCCCGCCGCATAATCCGGCCGAGGTGATTGCCGCCTGCGAAGCCTATATCCGCAACCCGGCTATCGAAATTGAGGAGCTGCTCGAGATAGTGCCGGGTCCGGATTTCCCGACTGGTGCGCTGATCATGGGACGTGCGGGTATTCGCGATGCCTACACCACAGGGCGTGGTTCGGTGATCATGCGGGCGCGGGCTGAAGTGGTGACCGACGGGCGTGATCGCGAAACCATTCTGGTTCACGAAATTCCCTATCAGGTGAACAAGGCGCAGTTGCTGGAACGCATTGGTGAGCTTGTGCGCGAAAAGACCATTGAAGGCATTTCTGACATTCGCGACGAATCAGACCGGACCGGAATGCGGGTGGTGATCGAGATCAAGCGCGATGGTTCTGGAGATGTGGTGCTGAACCAGCTGTATCGCCACACACGCCTGCAGACCAGTTTCCCGGTCAATATGCTGGCCATGAATGCCGGCCGTCCGATGCAGATGGGTCTGAAGGACGTGATCTCGGCCTTTTGTGATTTCCGCAAGGAAGTGGTCACGAAACGGTCGATCCATCTTCTGGGCAAAGCGCGTGAGCGTGCGCACGTGTTGGCTGGCCTTATGGTGGCGTTGGCCTCGATCGACGAGATCATTGAACTGATCAAGCGGGCGCCAGATACTGAAACAGCGCGCAACCAGTTGTGTGAGAAGGCATGGCCGGCTGCCGAGGTCGAGGCCTTTATCGCGCTGATTGATGATCCCGGGCATGAGGTTCTGGACGGGACATATCGCCTGTCGCAAACCCAGGCACGCGCCATTCTCGATTTGCGGTTGCAGCGCCTGACCGGCATGGAACGCGAAAAGCTGACCGATGAAACGCAGGAACTTGCCGACAAGATTTCCGACTATCTGAAAATCCTCAGCTCGGTCGAACATGTCGACGAGGTAGTGCTTGCCGAACTGGCTGCTGCGCGCGAACGGCTTGCCGATGATCGCCGGACAGAAATTTCAGATCAGCTTATTGATCAGGATGATGAAGATCTGATCCAGCAGGAAGATATGGTGGTGACAGTCAGTCATCGCGGCTATATCAAGCGTGTACCGCTGTCCGTCTATCGTGCCCAGCGTCGCGGCGGGAAGGGCCGTGCCGGCATGAAGACCCGTGATGAGGACTTTGTCTCGCAGCTGTTTGTTGCGAACACGCATACGCCGATCCTGTTCTTTACCTCGCGCGGCATGGTCTATCAGCTGAAATGCTATCGCCTTCCCGAGGCGGCGCCGCAATCGCTTGGCAAGGCGATGGTGAATATCCTGCCGATTGAACCGGATGAGACGATCAATACGGTCATGCCGATGCCTGACGACCAGTCCAGCTGGGATGCGCTGCATGTGATGTTTGCAACCGCGTCAGGCAATATCCGGCGCAACCGGTTGAGCGATTTCACCAATATCATGCGCAATGGCAAGATAGCCATGAAGCTTGATGAGGGGGATGAACTGGTAGGTGTGCGGCCGTGCAGCGAGGATGATGACGTGCTGCTGGCTACGCGGGACGGCAAAGCCATCAGGTTTGCTGTCGACGCTGTTCGCGTGTTCCGCGGTCGTGCCAGCACTGGTGTTCGTGGTGTCAGGCTGCTGGGACAGGATTCCGTTGTATCGATGTCGATTATCACCGGCGATGCGACAGAATTCGTTCTGTCGGTAACCGAAAACGGTTATGGCAAGCGCACACCTGTATCAGATTACCGTCGCACCGGACGCGGCGGGCAGGGCGTTGCCAATATCGAAACGAGTGATCGTAATGGCCGTGTCATGGCAAGCTTTACCGTGGTTGAGGAAGACCAGCTGATGCTGGTCACCAATTACGGGCAGGTGATCCGCATTCGTGTGCATGGCGGTGAGGGGGATTCGATCCGAATCGCCAGTCGCAAGACGCAGGGTGTGCGCTTGTTCGATGTGTCCGGGGATGAGGATGAGCGCGTTGTTTCCGCCGGGCTGATCCGCGATGCCGATGATGATGAAGATGATGCACCTGAAGGCGATGCGGATACACAAGCGAATACAGAAGCAAGTGCAGAAAGCAGTTCTGGCCCGGACGGCTCTGGCCCGGACGGCTCTGGCCCGGATGACTCTGGCCCGGATGACTCTGGCCCGGAGGATGTTGCCGATACGCCCGGAGAGGGCGCATGACGCATCGCATCGCCATCTATCCGGGGACGTTTGACCCGCTGACCTATGGCCATCTTGATATCATCGAACGTGCGGCCGGCCTGTGTGATGCGTTGATCGTTGCTGTTGCATCGAACGCCGGTAAGGGCCCGTTGCTGTCGGTTGAGGAACGCACGGAACTTGTTACTGATGAAGTGCGGCGTCTGAATGATGACGGTACGATTGCCGCGCCGGTAAAGGTGATGCCCTTCGCCAGCCTGCTCACGGATTTTGCGCGAGAGCAGAATGCCTCAATCATTGTGCGCGGCTTGCGCGCCGTATCTGACTTTGAAATTGAGTTTCAAATGGCAAGCATAAACAAGCGCTTGCACGGCGATCTTGAGACAGTATTTCTGATGGCGGCCGAGCATCAACACTTCGTTGCCTCGCGCTTTGTCAAGGAAGTGCATAAATATGGCGGCGATATTTCCAGCTTTGTGCCAGCCAGTGTCGTCCGGAAAATGAACAGCCTCTGATACGTCCTAGCGACCGGTCAGGTTTCCAGATACATGATCCGCGCGCCCGAAAAGGTCAGCGTTTTTGGCGACAGCGTTTTCGTGAATCTGGATATATTGTCGAGGATCAGCTGTTCGATGGCGGCTTGCGTGGCCTCATCGGGAAATTCCCAGACCACTGTCGAGATATGCGGTGCCTGTGCGTTGCGAAACGCCTGGAATTTGACCCCGCTGGTACCTTTCAGAAGCTCAGGCCATTTCGTTTGCAGAATGGATTCAAATAGTTCACATTCCTCTGCGGATGGGAACGTCCTGATAAAGATCTTTGTAATCATTTCCACACCGGTCACTAAGCATCATATGTTGTCACGTAACGAGTTCAAGTTCGCACTATCTGTGATCTTTAGCAAGAAGGTCGCCAAGCGGTCGGCGATTGTGGCGCTCATAGTGGGCACCATTCTGGCCTTCATCAATCATGGCAATCTGATCTTTTCTGGCAATTTGACACCAGAATGCTGGATCAAGATGATTGCGACCTGTTTCGTGCCTTTTTCAGTATCCTCGGTATCGGCAGCCATGACAGCGCTTGAGGCACATCGCGCGAATACCTGACTCTAACGCATCCAGGAACCTGCATGCACACACTGATCTGCACAGCTACCCGTTACCTTCACAAATACTCAGACCAGCGCACATAACAGGCAATTGGTCAGCTGGATCCGACCATGCCTTCGGTGACCGGCAGGCTCGTTGCGAATGATGACACTTCACCCGAATGGAAGAAGACATCCTTAATAATATCTTCGTTGCTGGCGAGAAACGCGCGGTGCGGCTCCTCTGTAGCCTCAATGGCAGCTTCGTTTTCATAGATTGACAGCGAAAAACTCGAGGTTGGTCCCGTGCGTACATTTACTGTGAATTCGATGCCGCCATAGGTGTCGCCCCGAATTTTCGAATAGCGTTCATTGATAATGTCGAACGCGTCTTCGGATACAAATTCAATAACATTCATGCGTGCGAATTTTTTGCTCATTGGGTACATCCTCACTCTGGCGCTATATCGCCTTCATCTAAAAGGCCCGTCTGCAGGCTAGTGGCTGAATGCCGGATTGACCAGTCTTGCTATCGGATCGTCTTGCCGATGCCTGGTGTGACTGGTGGCCACATAGTTAGGTTGCGGACCAGAAACCGCGGGTAAAACGCGGGTATTCCGGTCCACTGTCGGCTGGTGAAATTGCATGCGTTCAGTGGTATGGTACGCGCCGCAAACCACCGGCCCGAACGGCAACGCCATCTTGCCGCAAAGCCTCGGAAAACCTAGGCATTTATCTGTAGACAGACCGAGATTGAATGACTATACAGACTGCCACGCCACGGCGGCAAACCCGCCTGGTTTACCGAATTCTGCACGACATGTTGCTCTGCACAAAATGTTGCATGGATATCGGGCGCGTAGCTCAGTTGGTAGAGCAAGTGACTTTTAATCACTGGGTCACAGGTTCGAATCCTGTCGCGCTCACCACATCAAAGCCGCTGTGAACCGAACAGGTTGCAGCGGTTTTTTTGTGTGCTGCATGTCCGCTCCCTGTTGCCAACATAAAAGGACGCTTCGGTCGAATGCCTTCCAACAGCCTCCGAAAGCGTTTTCGGTTGACACCGAAAGCGCTTTCGTCAAAGGTTTTTGCCGTGGGGGACCTATGAAGCTAAATGCAATCGCGCAGCGACTGAAACTGTCAGAAAGTACAGTGTCGCGCGCGCTGAATGATTATCAGGACATTTCGGCAGATACCAAGGCACTGGTGCGCAAGACAGCCATCGACCTTGGCTATGTGCCGAATGCGCATGCGCGCCGTCTGGCATCTGGCAAGGCGGATACCATCGCCTATGTCATGCCGCGTGCGGATGGTCAGTTCAATGCGTCTTTTCTGGGTGAACTTATGGCCGGCATGGCCGAAACACTCACCGCGCGGGGATGGGACCTGTCGGTACTGGTGCCGCGCAGCGCCGAAGAAGAAATCGAGATGTTTCGCAAGATTTCGCGCACCCGTCATGTCAGCGGGCTGATCATTTCGCGTACGCTGACCCGTGATGTCCGCTTCAAGATATTGCGGGAGCTAAAAATTCCCTTTGTTTCGCATGGCCGGTCACTGGACAGTGATGCCGCCGCCTGGATCGATGTGGATAACGCCGCCGCCTTTACCGATATGACAGCGCATCTTGTGTCGCTGGGGCATCGCCGTATCGCCCATATTGGTGGCGGGGAGGGGTATAATTTTGCCGTGCAGCGCGCGCATGGCTGGCGTGATGCGCTTGAGCAGGCAGGTATTCCGGTGGACCCCGACCTGCATGAAGAGGCTGAACTCAGCTATGCTGGTGGTGCAGCTGCCATGCAGCGGCTTTTGATGCTGGCCGACCCACCAACCGCAGTGTGCTGTATTTCAGACCTTGTGGCGATCGGCGCGATGCGGGCCTTGCGTGATTGCGGTCTGGTGCCGGGGCGCGAGGTGTCGGTTATCGGGTATGACGGGCTTGAAATCGGAGCCTGGCTGGAATCTCCCCTGTCAACGATGAAGCAGCCGCTGCAATCTGCCGGTCAGCAGCTTGTCGACATAGTCATCAACATGGTCGAGAACGGGGATGCCCCGCAAGACCATCAGAAACTCTACCGCGCGACATTGGTGCGGCGAGGGACGGACAATCCGCCAGTAGCGGATTGGCCGAAGCGTCTGTCGGATAACCGGCATTCTGTAACCACAATACCTGGAGGAAATGGAGAATGAATAAGTTGCATTTGGCTGCTGCTTCGGCGATCGTCACCGCGATGGTTGCCGGCGTGGCAGAGGCCGATACAATTCGGTTCTGGACTACCGAAAACCAGCCTGAGCGCCTTGCCAAACAACAGGCGATGGCTGAAGATTTCAACAAGCGTAGCGGTCACACGGTTGAGGTCATTCCGGTTGAGGAAAAAGATCTTGGTACACGGACAACGGCAGCCTTTGCCGCTGGCGACCTGCCTGACGTGATCTATCACACATTGCAGTATGTGTTGCCATGGGCAGAGGCCGGCATCCTTGATGTTGAGGCCAATGACGATGTGGTTGATGCATTGCAGACAAATACCTTTGCCCCCGGTGCCATTGCCATGGCGCAATTTGATGGCATGACAGCCGCTGTTCCTGTCGATGGCTGGACACAGATGGTTGTCTACCGCAAGGACCTGTTTGATGCTGCCGGCCTTGGTGCACCGACCAGCTATGCCGCAATCGAGGCTGCTGTCGATGCCCTTCACAACCCGCCATCAATGTATGGTTTTGTTGCGCCAAACAAGGTTGATGAGAACTTCATGAGCCAGGTTCTGGAACATGTGTTCCTTGCCAATGGTGTATCACCGGTCAGTGCTGACGGTTTCGCACCGTTCGATGTGGCTGCCACGACCGAAGTGCTGGACTTCTACAAGAAGATTTCCAAGGCATCACCTCCGGGTGAGCTGTTCTGGAAGCAGTCTCGCGAGATGTATTTCGCTGGTCAGGCCGCGATGATCATCTGGTCACCATTCATTCTTGACGAACTGGCTGGTCTGCGGGATTCCGCTCCACCAACCATCAATGATGACCCGACATCAACCGAGCTTGCTTCAAAGACCGGTATTGTGACCACATTTGGCGGTCCGTCGAACGCATCTGGTGCTGCCTGGGCCGATATCCGCTATTTCGGTATCACCAGCGACGCCAACACTGATGTGGCAGCCGAGTTCGTGACCTATTCAATGAAAGACGGTTACGCCAGCACATTGTCGATCGCACCAGAAGGCAAGTTTCCTGTACGCCGCGGTGAGCCGACCGATACAGCGCGTTACATCAAAGCCTGGTCAAAGCTGCCGGTTGGTGTTGACCGCAAGGCACCACTGTCCGACCTCTATGCCCCGGCGATGATCAATCGCATTGTTGGTGGTCTGGAAACTGCAGACCGTTGGGGTGTGAAGGAAGGCCAGCTTTCACTGGCGTCAAAGATCATCAACTCGCAGGCAATCAACCGGATTGTTCGCCAGTATATTGACGATGAAATCGGTGCAGCTGATGCTGTTGCCAAGATGAACGCCGAACTGGCGTCTATCGAGTAGACAAATCCGCGGACAGCTGCTGCGGTGGCTGTCCGCTATTCCTTGACCCATTTTCGGTCCTGAAAGAAACATGTCACGTACATCCAGATCAGAATTTCAGGGCGTGCTGGCCCGCCGTGAAAAGCGGCTGGCCTACCTGTTGCTATTGCCGACATTCATGCTGGTTCTGGCCATCGTACTGCTGCCATTGGTGGCAAATTTCTGGATTTCCTTCAAACCGGTCACGCTTGGCGATCTGCGCCCGCCATCCTTGATTATCAAGGAAGCGGCGCGCGGGACCATTGCCGCGCCTGGTGACGCTTTCAAGATTGAATATCGCTTTCGCAATTCCTCTATGAAATATCCGCTTGCAGAGGCGTCGGTGCGTGACACACTGCCTGACGGTTTCACGATCACCGCGCTTGATCCGGCATGTGACATCATTTCCGAAGCGGGTGCGCGTAGTATCATCTGCACGCTTGGCGATCTGGATGCAAAGGCACGCGGCAAGCTGGTTATCGAGGCCGTGCTGCGGGACCCGCTCAAGGTCAGCAAGGATATCCTGAAAGCCAGCAAGCCCGAGACGGTCTTCACAGCGCAGAATGTGATGACATCCTTTGACTTCACCATCGAGAATTTTGAGAAGGTGTTTTCCGCCGCGGAATTCTGGAATGTGCTGAAGACATCCATCTATTACACGGTGTTTGGCACGGCGGGGGCATTGTTGTTTGGCCTGTTTGCAGCGCAGATCATGCAGAAAACATTTCCCGGCAGATCGGTGATTCGCGGATTGCTGCTGTTTCCCTATGTGGCGCCGGTGATCGCTGTCGCGTTTTCCTGGGTGGTGCTCTTCGATCCGTTCTCCGGTGTGGTGAATGCGATGTTGCTGCAGGCCGGTGTTGCCGAGGGGCCGATCAATTTCTTTGGCCAGCGTAAAGTGGATATCAGCGTTTTTGGCCTGACAATTGAATTTCCTGTCGCTCTCAGCATGGTCATCCTGTTTGAGGTATGGCGTTATTTTCCTTTGTCATTCCTGTTTATTCTGGCGCGCATGCAGTCCATTCCGGCAGATATATACGAAGCAGCGGAAATGGACGGGGCCACACCGTTCCAGCAATTCTGGTTTCTGTCGCTGCCGTTTATCGCCGGCATTCTGGCAGTGCTGTTTCTGCTGCGCTTTATCTGGACCTTCAACAAGTTTGACGACATTTTCCTTTTGACTGGTGGCAATGCCGGCACACGCACCCTGACAGTGAATGTTTATGAACAGGCATTTGCCATTTCCAATCTGGGGGCAGGGGCGGCTGTCGCTGTAGTGATTTTTGTCTTCCTGCTGATCTTCTCGATCATCTTCATCCGCTTCTCGCCAAAGGATGCTGGCTGATGAGGTTTTGGATGACAGGCATGTTCGCCAGCGCCCTGACAGGCTTTGTCTGGGTCGCCCTGTGGCATCTGGTGCTGACCATGACAGCCATCCTGACGATGGGTGCTGCCTTGCCTCTGGCCCTTGGTCCAGCTGCGCTTGCCGGTCTTGTGGCAGGTGTGTTTGCCGGGTTTCAGCGTCCGGCATCATCGCGCAACCGGCGCATAGCCGGCATTGCCCTGATCGCCTGCCTGCTGTTTGGTTTTTCACTTGGTGCGCCGTTTGACCCGGCTGGTCTGTTGGATGTGTGGCAGCGTGTGCTGCTTCTGGTGCTGGCATCTGCAGCCGGTTGGTTGAGCATTGAAAAAACGGTCGGGCCTGCCACTGCCGGATATATGGCGCGCTACGCCGCCGAAGAATTCTATCTGCGCCTGTTATGGGGGCTGGGGCTGATGATGTTCGTGCTGATCGTCGCCGTGCCATTCTATGTGATGGTGATGACCAGTCTGAAAAGTCAGCAGAGCCTGCTGATCAATCCGCTGGATTTATCGATTGATTACAGTCTTGGCGTCACAAGGCTGCTGCGCTCATATATCGAGCTGTTTACAGATTATGGCTTTATGACCCTGTTGATCAATTCGGCGGTGGTATCAGTGGCGACCGTGATCATCACATTGCTGTTTTCCGTTCCGGGGGCCTATGCAGTGGCGAAATTGCGGTTTCCCGGGCGCCAATGGCTGTCTGGCTCGGTACTTCTGATCTATCTGATCCCGGCCATCATTCTTGTGATCCCTCTTTATGCGGTGTTCAGCCAGCTTGGCATGCGCAATTCGCTGTTTGCCTTGTGTATTGTCTATCCGGCGACGACGATCCCGGTGGCAGTCTATATGCTGCGCGGATATTTTGCGGGTCTGCCGTCCGATCTGGATGATGCAGGCCTGATGGATGGGCTGTCACGGCTGCAGATCATCACACGTATTGCGATGCCCTTGTCGATGCCGGCAATCGCGTCGGTCGCCCTTTATGTCTTCATGATTGCATGGAACGAGTTCTTGTTCGCGTTCATGTTTCTTGATGATGTGAAGCTGTTCACCCTGTCGCGCGGAATCGTATCCCTGAACTCATCCGAAGTACCGCGCCAGCATCTGATGGCAGGTGCGGTTATCGCGACAGCTCCCGTATTATTCCTGTTCCTCTGGTTTGAAAGATTCCTGGTGTCCGGCCTGACAGCAGGAAGCGTGAAAGGATAACTTGATGGCGAAACGAATCGAAGAAGCGATCAATATTATCAAGATGAATGACCGGGGAGGCTATACCGTTCCCACCAACCGACTCTATCCCTATCAATGGAACTGGGATTCCGGATTTACTGCACTGGGAATCTGGCATTTCAACAAATGGCGGGCCTGGCTCGAGATTATGGCCCTGCTTGATGCGCAATGGCAGGACGGGATGATTCCGCATATTGTGTTCCGGCACAATGATCCGGACTATTTTCCGGGGCCGGCGATCTGGGATACCAACACCGAACCGCCAACAAGCGGACATTCACAACCGCCGGTGCTGGCCAGCATCATCTGGCGGATTGTCCAGATGGGCACTGAATATGACAAGAGAAAGGCGATCGAAGTCTTTCCAAAACTGATGGCCTATCACCGCTGGTTCAGTGCTGCGCGTGATCCCAAGAACAGCGGCGTGATCAGTATCATTCATCCGTGGGAATCTGGTCGTGACAACTGTCCTGACTGGGATATCGGTATGCGTAATATCGTGGTGCCGGACAATCTGGAAAGCTATGCGCGGCGAGATACATCGCATGTGGATAGTGATCAGCGTCCGACGCAAGAGCAATATGACCGCTTCATCACGATCGTCAAATTTGGCCGTGAATGCGGATGGGACAACCAGACCATTCATGCCGAGGGTCCGTTCCTGATGGCCGATCCCGGGGTGCAGTTCATTTTCCTTCGTGCCAGTCGTGATCTGCTGGCAATGGCGCAGCATCTGGGCATGGATATGGCCGTTGATGAAATCAGGGGATGGGTTGACCGTGTTGAAGCCGGCTCGGACTTCCTGTGGAACGAAGAGGTTGGTGGCTATTGTGCGCGTGATTTGCGGACTGGCCAGTTCAGTGACGCCATCACCAACGCGTCGACGCTCAGCTTCTTTGCTGATGTCGGGTCACCCGAACAGCGAGCGAGTATGGCAGCGCATTGTCGGCGTATACTCGATGCCAGCAGCTTTGGCATGCCAAGCTGGGATCCCGACCACCCGGCATTCGAATCACAGCGTTACTGGCGTGGTCCTGTCTGGGCCATCATGAACCATATGGTGATCAGCGGTCTTGAGGATGCCGGCCTTGCCGATCTGGCAGCGCGGGTGCGCACGGACACCATCAATCTGATTGATGAGCGCGGCATGGCAGAATATTTCGATCCACGTGATGGTGATGGCCTTGGCGGCATGGATTTTTCATGGACCGCAGCCATCTATCTCGATCTGAACAAGACCGAAGTCGCGGCATCGCTTGCGGCAGGCGGGTGAGGGCGAAAGAATGGCATCGATACAGCTGAGCGCTGTTGAAAAATGGTTTGGTGACCTGCAGGTCATCAAGGGCATCGATCTGGCCGTTGAAGAGGGTGAGTTCGTGGTCTTTGTGGGCCCGTCAGGTTGCGGAAAGTCAACGCTGCTGCGGATCATCGCCGGCCTTGAAGATGCCAGTGAAGGTGCGGTGATCATCGATGACAATGATGTGACCGGCAATCTGCCGTCCGAGCGCGGTCTGGCCATGGTGTTCCAGTCCTATGCGCTCTACCCGCATATGGATGTGGGTGAGAATATCGGTTTCGCGCTGAAAACCGCTGGCATGCCCACAGCTGACATCAAAGACCGCGTCGACAAGGTGGCAGCCATCCTGAAGCTGGAAAGCCTGCTGGATCGTTTGCCAAAGCAATTGTCAGGTGGCCAGCGGCAGCGTGTTGCCATCGGCCGCGCGATCGTGCGCGAACCGGTCGGTTTTCTGTTTGATGAGCCGCTGTCCAATCTGGATGCTGCTTTGCGGGTGAATATGCGCCTCGAAATCTCGCGCCTCCATGCGCAGCTTGGCATCACCACCATCTATGTAACGCATGATCAGATCGAAGCGATGACCCTTGCCGACAGAATCGTTGTGCTGAATGAAGGGCGGATCATGCAGGCTGGCAGTCCGCGTGAACTCTACAACAACCCCAACAGCCGGTTTGTTGCTGAATTCATCGGCAGTCCGAAGATGAATGTGCTGCCCTGCGCCGAAAAGGCAGGTCAGATCGTTTTTGCCGGACAAGCCGCGACCAGCGACCAGAAGGCAGGCACATCCAGCGCGGAATCTTTGTCATCACCTTCTGGTGCGGTTGCCAGCCTTGGCATCAGGCCAGAGAATATTGCGCTGTGTGATGCGGATGCTGGCCAGATCAACGGCAGTGTTGCGGTGTGCGAGTATCTGGGATCTGAGCAGTTTGCCTATATTGACTGCGGCTTTGACGAAATGGTCACCGTGCGCGTCGCACCGGATGAAGCGGTGCCGGTTGGCAGCGTTGTGGGGCTGTCGTTTGATCGCGAAAAACTCTACACATTTGATGGTGATGGCGCTCGCCTTTGATCGATATCGCTCCAGTTTGATATGATTGTGACGCGCGGTCATATCTTTTACACCAGGTGCATGTCCATTGACCGGTAAGGATCGCCAAGATGACTGACAATGTCCGGCCCGACATAGACACACCTGACTTTGAATCTGCCGCTTTTCTGCGCGAACATGTCGATTCGATATTGGCGTTTTATGCGCCGCGCATCTTCGATCCGGCCGGCGGATTCTTTCAGCATTTTCTGGATGATGGCAGCATTTATGATCATCAGCTTCGTCACCTTGTCAGCTCGACCCGCCTGGTGTTTAACCACAGCAACGCTTTTCTGCAGACGAAAGAGCAGAAATACCGTGACTGGGCGGCGCATGGCATCGCGTTTCTGCAAGACCAGCACCGCCAGCAATCGGGTCACTATGTGTGGCAGCTGAAGGGCGATGAAATTGACGATGGGCGCGCCATGGCCTATGGGCATGCCTTCGTCATCCTGGCAGCTTCATGGGCTGCACGTCTCGATATCACCGGCGCGCGCGAGATGATTTATGACTGCTGGTCGTTCATGGAAGCGCATTTCTGGGAACCGGATCACACAGCCTATGCGGATGAGCGTGATGCAAGTCTGGCCACCCTTTCCGACTATCGCGGGCAAAACGCCAATATGCATACGGTTGAGGCCTTGATTGCCGCCTATGAGGCGACGGACGATCGCATGTTTCTGGACCGGGCGCAGCGTGTTGCGCAGCAGTTCTGTCAGGTCCTGGCTGACAGAGCGAACGGCCAGATCTGGGAACATTATACAGACAGCTGGGACATCGACTGGAATTACAATATCGACAAGCCGGATGATCTGTTCAAACCGTGGGGGTTTCAGCCCGGTCACCAGATTGAATGGGCCAAACTGCTGTTGCAACTTGACGCGATTGCGCCAAAGGACTGGTATCTGCCGGTTGCGCAGCGCCTGTATGACACGGCGATCGACAAGGGGTGGGACAGCCAGTATGGCGGGCTTGTCTATGGGTATGCGCCGGACGGCAGTTTTGCCGACGCCAACAAGTATTTTTGGGTTCAGGCCGAAGCGATTGCCGCGAGCTGGCGATTGTTCACCAAAACAGGTGATGTCAGATATCGACAGGATTACAATAGATTATGGGATTGGTCATGGTGGCATCTCGTCGATCACCAGCATGGGGCATGGTACCGCATCGTGTCGCGTGAAGGCGCGTGGCTGGAGCCTTATAAATCACCTGCCGGCAAGGTGGACTATCACACGATGGGCGCCTGCTGGGATGTCTTGCAGGTCATGAAACAGCAACGCTGATCGCGCCCGGTGGGGGCTGTGCGACCGATCACGATTGAGTGGCATGCTCCAACCGCGTCCTGAAGGCCGGCATCACAGGCAAAGGTCGGCTTTGGTCGTGTTAGCAGCATGCTTCGTTGAGCAGATTTTTATGACAATTCCCGGTCCCGGTCCTGGTGCCGGGGGTGTGACCCTTGGACATTGCTGACCTGCAAAGAACATCGGCCCCCGGCCATAGGACCGGGGGCCTGTTAGCACCTGATTGAAGGGAGATAAAACAATCAGATGCGGACTGTAACCCCTTGTCGGTCTAGCGCAACAATGCCGCCGTCAGGGGCGTGGTAGCAGGCAAAGAATTCTTGTGGTTCCATAGACTGGCGAATGTCCTTGTGAAGCATTGGACGCGTCGCGCGAGGGAAGGAAACACGGCGTGTCCGGCTTGCGGCATTCAGATCGCTGAAAAAGGAAACAGTGATGTCAGTCATGGCAAAAACTCCTGGTGCCCTTTCGTTTTGGCGGGGAGCAAGTGGAGGAAGTCTTGTTACCCGCCGGTGAAGTAAAACTAACTCCAGTAATATTAATGAATCGTTAATTACTAATAACAACAATGCGAGAAGTCGGTCAGATTCAGCCTGAAAACGGGTTAACCGGTGTAAAAAGGCGAAAACGCACAGCACGAGAGGATGGCGATGACAGGCCAGCCACAAAATCCATTTGCGAACTTGCCAACCTCCGGTCAGTTACAAGTTGGCGGGCAGGGCGGCGGTGCCAACCCGCCGTCCGGGTCTGGTGACCGACGTGCAATCAATCGGTTCACCAAACTGGAATTTTCAGGAACCGCAATGGATCTGTTTGGCATAAAATTGATAAATATTATTTTAATTGCTGTAACTGTTGGGATCTGGATACCGTGGGCGCGGGTGCGTAACCGCCGGTTTTTCTATAATAATACGCGGATACTTGATGACGGGCTGGACTATCTGGCAACAGGCTTTGATCTGTTCAAGGGATGGGTCGTCGTGACAATCATATTGTTGGCATTTTATGCTCTGCCCATGCTGGGTGTCCCGTTCCTGCAGGAAGGGTTGAGTGTGCTGCTGCTGCTTGTCTATCCCTGGGCGCTCAACAAGTCGCTGCGTTTCAACGCGCGCAATCTGGCCTGGCGCGATGTCCGTTTTGATTTCCATGGCAGTTATCTTGGTTCGCTCTGGAATTTCTTCCTGTTCCCGGTGATCGGCATTCTGACACTTGGCCTGCTGCTGCCGATGGCATCGCGCTCGATGCGGGATTACATTGCCAGCCGCTACAGCTTTGGTACCGCCGGTTTCTTTTCTGAAAGTTCTCTTGGCGCTTACTATGGTGCGGGCCTCAAGACGCTGTTGCTGTTCCTTGCATTGTTCTTTCCTCTCATGATCCTGCTGATCTCGACAGCTGCCGGGGCGATCATTGACGGCGTGTCATATGCCGGGGAGGGGAATGATTCGTCGAATCTGGCTCTTGCTGTCCTGAACATACTTATGGTTCAGATCCACCCGCTTGCCTTCCCGCTTACCCTTGGTTTCATTTTTATGGTAACTGGCGCGTATTATCGGGCGCTGACCCGCAATATCATGCTTGGCAGTCTGCGCCTGAAGGGTGGAGTCCGGTTTCGCAGTACAGTATCCGGCCTTGTTCTGGCATGGATAGTGGTAACCAATCTGTTGCTGGTGATTGTGTCGGTCGGACTTTTGCTTCCGTGGGCGCAGGTACGGCAATATAAATATCTGACGGAAAATACCGAGATACGCCCGATCACTGAACTGACCGGCTTTATCGATCGGCAGTCGCGCGCCGGGCATTCGGTTGGTGACGCTGTCGGTGAGGCAGGGGATATCGAAGTCAGCTTTTGATAGCGGATAGCGGAGCGCGTAATGCCGCGTCTGACAGGACCCGATCATGCAGTTTCATGGCAATCTGACCGAAGCAGGAAGCACGCGGCGCGTGCGGGCAGCGCTGCTGGTCGATGAGCCGGGTCAGAGCCCGCAGACACTTTGTCTTGCACGGGAAGATGACACGCCGGTGGTTCAGGTCTCTGTCGCCGACGTTATTCCGGCCATTGGCGGCGGCGATACGCGCCTGCGACTTGCAAGCGGCGACATCTTTCATTTGGCTGCCAGTACAGATAGTCGGCCCCTTGAGCCGTTTTTTCCGGAAACAGTGCGGCGGGGCGCGGTGCTGGCGCGAATCGAAGCGGTCGGTTGGCGCGGCGCCACCATTCTGGCAGTACTGTTTCTGCTGCTGATCGCAGGCATTCGCTTTTCAATAGCGCCGGCAGGAGACCTGCTCGCGCAATTGGTGCCGTCCCATATCGTTGAGCGCGGCTCGTCAATGGTGTTGCAACAGCTTGATACCCTGTTGTTCGAGGAGAGCCAGCTTCCAGTGGTTGAACAGGACAGGATACGGGCTGACTTTCAGACATTGTTACCGCTTGTGCCGGCGAAATTTCACAACACCAGGCTTCATTTTCGCAGTGCACCCGGTATCGGACCAAATGCCTTTGCGCTGCCAGGGAATGACATCGTGCTGTTGGATGAGCTGGTAGATTTTGCCGACAATGATGATGTGGTTCTGGGTGTGCTGGCACATGAATTGGGGCATGTCGTTCATCAGCATGCGTTGCGGTCGGTTACGCGCGGTGCCGTGGTAGCCATTGGCGTCAGTCTGCTTGTAGGCTCTCAGGACTCGATCTTTGAAGAAATCGCCGGCTTTGGCAGCAGTCTTGTTCTGTCACGCCAGTCACGTGAATTTGAGGCCGAGGCCGATGTGATGGCGCAAGGCTGGATTCGGGAAGCAGGGCGGGATAAGCAGGCACTGATCACATTCCTTGAAAAGCTGGCCGCAGAGTGCGGCGCGATGTGTGAAGGGGGCAGCATTCTTGACTCGCATCCGTCTCTCGCCGATCGCATCTCTGCCCTTGAAAACTGATGCCGCTCAGCCTTTTGATGATCAATCCAGGCGCATGACCTTGCAGCCAAGATAGTCTGCATCGCGGTTATCATGGCTGACCAGCAGTACCGACATGCCGCGGGCGCCGCACAAGGCTTTCAGAGCATCAAAGCAGCCGGTGCGCATGTCCCAGTCCAGGGCGCTGAAACTTTCATCAAGCAACAGGACGGGCTGGTCGCGCAACAACGCACGGGCGAGGGTGACGCGTTGCTGCTGCCCCCCCGAAATGTGACCGGGTAACCGTGTTTGCAGCCCGTCTATACCAAGTTCGGCAAACGCCGCATCAAGTCTCTGCTGCGAGACTGAGGTGCCGGTGATGCCAATGCTGACATTGCGCGCGCAGGTCAGATGGTCAAACAGATTGTCGGACTGGAACACGGTGCTGACCGGACGGTCCCACGGCATCTCGTTATGAAACGCCTTGCCCTGCCAGCTGATACTGCCTTCATCCGGCGTCTCGAAACCGGCAATCAGATCCAGCAGCGTTGTCTTGCCAACCCCGGACGGGCCCTGAACGGCCAGAATTTCGGCAGGCTGAATCTGAAAATCATAGTGAAAACGCAGACCGCCAGATCTGGAAAACGCCAAATTCTGTACCTCAAGCATGGGGCTGGTTTCCAATTCTGCGGGACATCAGGTGGAACAGAAGAAAGATGCCAATAGTAAGGCACAACAGCAGCAGCGCCAACGCCGCCGCTTCGCCAGAACGATACCGGGCCATGGTCTGATACAGCAACCATGGCAATGTCTGGAACTGCTGGCTGCCGAAAAGCGCGATGACAGTCATATCACCAAGTGACAGCGCAGCGCTGAGGCCGGCGGCGTAGCCAAGTTCGGGTGCCAGTGCGGGCAGCGTGATCCATCGCAGCCGTCGCCATCCCCGAATGCCAAGCCCGGCGCATAACCTGTCATGCGTCGCCGCGAGGGCGGCCATACGTCCTTCAATCACCCGGTAGGCAAAGGGCAGGGCGACAAGCATGTTGGCAAGCAGGACCAGTGCAGGTGCGAGGGTGAAGATGTTCGCCACTGGTCGCAGCAGGATGAACAGCCCGGTGCCCAGCACAATCGCCGATACTGCCAGATACAGCGACACCGCTACATCAAGCCACCATACGCTGCGTCCCGCGCGTACGCGTCTGGTTCGCGCAGTTGCCATCATGAAGGCCAGAAACGTCGCAAGGCCACCTGATGCCAAACCGACACATAGTGATGCGGTCAGCGCACGCCAGAATGCTGGCCAAGCCAGCACATCGGCAAGATGCGGGCCAATACCCCTCACGATCACTGCCACCACTGGCAAGACAGCAATGACAACGAACATCGCGATGATCAGATAGTCTGTTAGGCGTGATGGCCATTGCTGTTCGCCGCGTTGGTGCAATGGCCGCTGCAGGCGGGCGGGCATGGCAGCCCATGACGGGCCAGAAAAAGCAGTCAGTCCGATAACCACCAGGGCGCAGATCAATAACTGCAAACAGGCCAGCTGGGCCGCCCGCGGCAGATCGAAGTCAAAGCGCAAGGCGGTGTAGATGCTGACCTCCAGCGTCGTCACAGCCGGTCCGCCGCCCAGCATCAGAACCAGTGCGAATGAAGTAAAACACAGCAGAAAAACCAGGGCCAGCAAGCCGGGAATAACCTGCCGCAGGGCGGGCCATTCGATCAGGCGAAAGCGCTGCCATTCGGTCAGACCCCATTGTGCGGACTGGCGCCAATGCGCAGCCGGGATACCTGACAGGGCACCCATCAAGACGCGCATCATCAGCGGCGCATTGAAAAACACATGTGCCAGCAGAACCGCGCCGATCCCGTAAATTGGGGGCAGGCCGGGCAGGCCAACGCTCTGCGACATACCGGAAATTATTCCAGATTGTCCCCATACGCCGATCAGGCCGCTGGCCGCGACCGTCGTTGGCAAGATCACTGGCAGGAACGAAAAGGTGATCAGCAATTTTCCCGCGGGACCTGTCAACCGCCGCCATCCCGCCCGCGCGACCGCCACCGCCAGAATTAAAGACAGCAAAGCCGATATACCGGCCTGAAACAGGGTGAATCGTGCCACATGAAAAATATAGGTAAATCCGTTAGTTCCGGTGACAGGCGGTGGCGTGCCGGCTGTGCCAAACAAGGCGCCCAGTGCCGCAAAAGCCAGTCCGAAAAGCCCGGCGGCGATGGCAAGGCCAGCGATGCTGGCCCCGCCGGGGTTGTTCCAGTTTTTTGCAAGGTAAGTCAGCTTGGCACCACAGCTATTCTATTGGCTGAGGGCGGTCTGCCATTCGGCAACCCATCCCGATTTGCCAGCTTCAACCTCCTCAGGCGTGAACAGCAGCGACTTTGCCGGTGAAATCAGCCTTTCAAACGCAGCTGGCACAGCAGCCTTGCCGGCAGGATACATCCAGTTTGTTGTTGGAATGACCGATTGAAAACCGTCCGCAAGAATGAAGTCCATGAACTGGGCAGCAAGGTCGGGTTGCGGCGCGTTCTTCAGCATCGCGGCGACTTCGACCTGCATGTAGTGGCCCTCGGAAAAGGCAGCAGCACGGTATTTTTCCGTCTCCTCAACAATGATGTGATAGGCAGGTGAGGTCGAGTATGACAGCACCATGTCGGCTTCACCTTCCTGGAACATCGAGTAGGAATCCCACCAGCCCTTGGTCACGGTAACAATTTTTGGCTCCAGCTTCGCCCAGGCCGCTGGCGCATCATCGCCATATACGGATTTCACCCACAGCAGCAGGCCCAGACCCGGTGTTGCTGTCCGCGGGTCCTGGATGACAATGCGCAGATCATCTGGCGCATCGATCAGCGCTTGCATGGATGTCGGCACGTCAGACAGTGTTTCGCTGTTATAGACAAACGAGAAATATCCCCAGTCAAAGGGAACAAACACATCGTCATTGAAGTCAACGGGAAGGGCGGTTCTGCCTGTCATATCAACGCCGTGCGGTGCAAGAAGGCCGGTTTTGCGCGCTGTTGCCATCAGGTTGGTGTCCAGACCCAGAACAATATCAGCTGGCGAAGACGCGCCTTCAAGCTGAACCCGGCCCAGAATGCCGATTGAGCTGTCCAGCGCGACGAAATTTACATCGCACGCGCATTCAGCCTCAAACGCTGTCTCAATGGCCGGCCCGGGGCCCCATTCGGATGCGAATGATTCATAGGTATAGATCGTCAGAACGGGTTGCGCCGCCATCGCGACAGTGGCGCTGGCGATGAATGTCATGGTTGTTGTTGCTGTCAGCAAGGTTCGAATGCGCATAAAAACCTCCAATGCGGCTTTGATAGCCATATTGGGCGGTAGGGAAAATGCTGGTTGTCATTGGGTAGCCATAACATATGTCAGACTGACCAGATGACCGCTTTCCTCCGCCAGTATGACCTGGTTCAGGTTCCATGGGTTTTTCTCAGCCCCGTCGGTTGACAGGACACCCCAAGCGATAATCCGACTATAGGGAATGCGGTCGCGCATTCAAAGTGTTGATTTCAGCGTCGTGACGGCGACCTTGGCGATGATGGCTACAGCGATGGTGTCTTTTGGTATAAGTGCCAGAAGGCTGAGACCTTAGGGAGACGCCCAACGCCAGCGCGCAAACATCCGTTATAAATCTGTTTGTCGCATAATGTATATTATGAACAAACAGCCGTGACAACCGAATCTCCAGATGCCACGCGATATGTAGCGCTATTGTAACTTGTTATCGACGCCAGATCTTCATTACCTTCCATCGGCACAGGTATGATCATCGACTCGGCTGGCGCTGGTGCCACACCCAGATTGGTCCAGTCTGATGATCCGTTCTGCGACACGCTCATGGTAAAGTTTTCGTCTAATGTCAGACCTGTAATCGCGAATGTTGCCACGTTGGATGTGCAAGTAACAGATATCGAAACACTTGCCTGTGCGACACTTGCAGACACCAGCACACTGGCAAATAGACTGCTGGCAAACGCAAACAGACTGATGGCCAAACCTCGCATTGGATACTCCTCTTTCCTCTAAGATTATCGTTATTTATTGGCAGCTTGTGGGCACGTTCTTGCAAAGATAGGTGAAGTTCTCGCTACGAGAACGATTGTCGCATCGTGCCTGATTGTTGTTGCGATACTGAAAGCCTTTGATGTTGTTTGCGGCGGTCTGATGGAAATCATTGGAACATTGCGGCTTGGTTGTTGATGAGGACGAACCTGTATAGGCGTCTGCATCACCATTGGCGGCGCGGAAGATGACGCGCGTGCCATTCGGGATGATTGTGCCGTGTGCTGTATTCGCCTCGCGGATATCGGAATGTGTGCCAAGTGTGCCACCTTGTGATGAACAGCTGGATGCAGCGCCCGCCAGAGGATTGAATGGATTGCCCCAATAGCCGGGCTGCGAGCCTGTGCGATAGCCGGCAGCATGGGCTGTACTCACCGCATTTATATTGAAGGTGCCGGTCAGTTGCCGTGTACGCGTGACAGAACCGATATTCATAGATGCCGTCAGTGTGTATTGGCCACCAGCAAAACCGGTTGTTGCCTGAACATTCCCCTTCCCGTTGTCGGTCCACAAGACACTGATTCCACTTGTGTTGGAGGTGCAGTTCCAATGCGCAAAGCTGGAACATAGTGGCGGTGGGTTCGGCACAGTAAAGACAGTCGGCCCACCCGGACATGCCTTTACCGAATGTTGGGCAACAGATGTCGAGACCTGCGAGATCGCTGCTTCAAAATAATTGGCAAGAGTGTTTTCGAAATTCGCCTGCGTTACGTCGCCAAGTGAGGAAATAGAAGGCCCCAACACAGCGGTCAGGCAGGACTGATCCTGATCCGGACCGCAGCTATTGCCAGCAGCGATCCCCGATACCTCACCCGATATGCCGGCTTTCACCAGTAATTCGGCGTTGACGCTGCCGCTTTGTGCGCCAGACAACACTTCGGCAACTTCATATTGTGACAAAACAGTGCCATCAACGACAGCTGCGCAGGCAGCAATTTCCGCGGGGACAGTCTTGCTGCCAATACATTGTTGAACCCAGGCAAGGTGGACTGGATTACCCGCAAGGTCCAGATCAGCGTCAACAGTCAATGACTGCGCAGTCATCAGCGTGGTGATATCAGCGGCTGACAGCGACCCTTGTGAAATTGCCTGTATGATCTGTGCCGCTGCACTCTCCGATGCTCCCGCAACCACTTCAAGCTGAAAGGCGGGTGTCGTGGCGGTGCCGCCGTAAGAATCAGATACGGTAACAGCAATGCCGGCATGGGTGGCAACAGCAGTTGGTGTTCCTGAAATCGTGCCGGACGATATGTCGAAACTGGCCCATTCCGGCAGATTGGTTGCGCCGTATGTAAGCGTATGGGAATCATCATCAATACCGCTGAGGCTGCAATTGAATGCCTCACCCGATATGGCGTTTGGACAATCTTGATCCTCAAATCGCGGCGCAGTATTGACGACAGAAATCTGAAAGGCTGCTGAGCTGACCTGTCCCTGATACGGATCTGAGGCCGAAACCACGATGCCTGTCTGGGTGCCGGTACTAATGGGCGTTCCCGAGATCAATCCGTTTGTTATGTCGAAACTGGCCCAGCCCGGCAGATTTGTCGCCGTATAGACAAGCGTATGCCCATCCTGATCATAACCGCCAATGGTGCAGGCATAAGGCGTGTTTGGCACACCGTCGGGACAGGTGAAGGCGCCAATTGTCGGCGCGTTGTTGATGACCAGAATAGAGAAAGTAGCGGGCGTCGAGGCGGCATTATAACTGTCAGTGGCGGTCGCTGTCAGGTTCTCGGCATTGATAACCGCAGGCGGGCGGCCGGTAATGGCACCAGTCGCCACATTGAACTGCATCCATCCCGCCTTGTTAGCCAGCGCAAATGTCACCGGATTGTTGTTCGCATCAATGGCCGACAGGATGCAGCTATAGTCCTGATCAACAATTGCAGATGGGCAGTTTGGTGTATTCAGGACCGGTGCGACATTCGTTGCCACCTCCCAGGCGGATTGCGCTGCTGTCGGCGTGGTGATGGTGACATAAGGCCCTGTGCCACAGAATTCGCCATTTGTGCATAATGTGCTGGCTGGTGGGCAGGTGAACTGGTTGGCGTTGCAAACCTGGCTGTACAGACCACAATCAGCTGCGGTCCAGCCGGAACTGTAGGCAAGAATTCTGCCATCTGCGTCACCAAAGCAATTTACACCGGCAGTTGGAGCCCCGCCGGTTACGCCGCCGACAGTGAATTGCGCTTGTGCACCAGATACAAAAGCCGCCGCAAATGCCGCGGCACATAATACCCAAAATACCAATACCCGGTTCATTCTGCCCCCTCACCCACAACGCGTCACAACTGGATCTGGCATCAACCAGGCGCCAGTTCGATTGACCCTTGTCGTGATGCGGCGATCACCTGTTCGCGTTTCCAGTGATATATACTCATTAGTAATAAATTTATTAATTAATTTTAATCTATTTCCTTAATAAATAATCGTGCAATAACACGTCAGATCTGCGCTATACCTTGAGGCTGATCTGGGCGCTGATGCCGTGCGACAAAGGGTTTATGTCAAGGGGAACAAGAAATGAGAACAGCGCCCGAACGAGGCTTTTCACTCATCGAATTGTTGGTGGTGGTTGCTATCATCGCGATTCTGGCAGCGGTGGGTCTGTTTGCCTACAACGTCTATATCAGCTCGTCCCGGGATGGTGTGACCAGCAACAGGCTGGAGACAATCGACAGGACAATCGACAATGATCTGGTGTCTATTCGCAATGATCTGCAGACGCGGAGCGCGGCCGCACGGGATGACCTGAATAACGAGATCAAGGTCAGCAGCATTTGTGAGGAATATCGTGACGCCCTGATCAGGGAAATGAATTCACCTACCTCTTCGAACGACAAGGCGCAAAAGAATCCCTTCAGCGGTCGCCCTTTCGCCTGTGACGGCAATGCGGTGGCTGCATATCTGGATGGCACAAATCCCGCCTGGCCTGTTCAACTGTCCGTCGACCGGGGCGCAACCATCGTTTATTGCCAGAACCCGGGTGAGACAATCAACAGCACAGGTTTTGGTTTGTTGACCTGTGCCTGTACCGGGCCTGAACCCTGCATGACAGAGCCGCGACCAGAGACCACTGGCGATATATCTCTTGGCATCAACAATGCTGCGCCGGTTCTGATGGATGGCAGCGGTACTGCGCTGGCCCGCGGGGTTACAATTTCGCAGCTGACGTTCAATCAGAATACGCTGCTGAATGCGGCGCGCCCTCAAATGACCACGCGTCTTGTCAACAGTGACGGCGCAGCGTCTGGCAAGATCATTTTCGAGATCAATGGCGACCGCGGCAAGAAACAGGAATTCAACTTCCGGGCGCTTGTTGCCACGGCTGCTGACTTTACCTTCATTGCAGATGGGGACAACATCCTCGCCTTCGACAATGTCACACAAGCATCAAAGGCGGTTGTTTTCCTGAATACTGGTGAACAGGTGTGCTGGACGCCGCCCAGCCGGGTGTCACCTGGCGGTCCTTCTGTCATCGAAAAGACGAACACGCAATGCATGTCGTCAATCAATCTGGATTACAGCACGTCCGGAAACTGGAATTGATCGTCAATCAAGCTGGAAGACCATGCCATCGACGCCGGGTTCGGTGCGTGGCGGGCATATTTCAGCCAGTTCGGCATAATCAGCCTCAAGGCCCAGATGGGTCAGCACCGCCTGTCCCGGCTTGACCCGGTCAATCCAGGAAAATGTCTGCTCGTAATGACTGTGCGCCTGATGTGGTGTGTCGCGCAGCGCTTCGACAATCCACAGGGGGACGCCGTGCAAACTGTCCAGAACATCATCTGAAAGATCGACGACATCGGTTGAATAGCCAAATTTTCCGTCAAACAGAAAACCGAGCGAATCAGCATTGCCATGCGCCTGGTGAAAGATGTCGATATCACAATCACCGATCCGGATACGTGTTCCGGCAGAAATGGTTTCAAGACGCATTGGTGGCACGAAATAGCTCGGCGATTTTGGGCTCTTGCTGAACAGATACGGGAAGCGTGACTGTATGTCAGCGCCATGATGCTCTGTTGCCATGATTGGCAATTCCATCCGGTCCGGCCAGAAAAATGCCCGCAGGTCATCAATCCCGGCAACATGGTCCGAATGCGTATGGGTAATCAGAACGGCATCGATCTTCTTCAACCCCAATGGCAGCAGCTGATTGCGGATATCGGGTCCAGTATCAACAAGAATGGTGGTTGTTTCCGTTTCAACCAGCACAGCACAGCGCTGGCGTCTGTTGCGGGGGTCTTGCGGATCACATTTACCCCAGCCAGCATGGCCAAGTGCCGGCACACCAACGGACGTCCCGCAACCAAGCAAAGTTACTTTCATCATGCTGTCATTCCGGAAAACAGACGCAGCGTATTGGCGCGTGTGATGGCGGCCATGTCTTCAACGCTTTTTCCGCGAAGCGCGGCCAGGCATTCCAGCGTGTGACGTGTATAGGCCGGTTCGTTCGATTTGCCCCGCATGGGAACGGGTGCCAGAAACGGGGCATCTGTTTCGACCAGTATCCGGTCTTCGGCGGCGGTAATCGCAACCTCGCGTATAATCTCGGCATTCTTGAAGGTCAGAATACCGGAAAAGCTGACATAAAAGCCAACATCAAGCGCACGGCGCGCCAGTTCGGCACCTGAGCTGAAACAATGCAACACCCCGCCAAAAGCGCCTTTTGTCATTTCATCCTCAATGATCGCGGCTATGTCGTCATCGGCCTCCCGGGCATGCACAATGATGGGAAGTGACAATTGTCGTGCAGCACTGATCTGTGCCCGAAAACTCTCGGCCTGCCGGTCTCGCGGCGCATAATCATAATGATAATCAAGCCCCGCCTCGCCGATGGCCACACATTTCGGATGATCGGCAGCAGCGATAAAAGCGTCAACATTACAGGCATTATCTTCATTGCCAGCTTCATGCGGATGCACACCAACGCTGAACCATACATTGTCATATGTCTCGGCAATGGCGCGTGGCTGATGCGCTGTGGTCAGCTTCACACCAATTGAGATCACCTGATCAACACCTGCCTCGCCGGCGCGGCCCAGCACTGCCGGCAGATCGGATGCAAGCTGCGGATAGTCAAGATGTGCGTGGCTGTCGATGATCACGTCGCTACGCCTCTTCAACGATATAGCGCGGGAACACAGGCTCTGGCTTGTCGATCACATGGCCTGCAGGCAGGCGTACGGCCCCGCCAATTGTATCAAATCCGCGCGCATTATCGGGAACGCCAAGCTGCGCCAGCATCTTTGAAGTTGCCTCTGGCATAACAGGTTGCACAAGAATTGCGACCTGCCGGATCACTTCTGCCAGAACGGCCAGAACCTCTTGCATGCGTGGCGGATCAGTTTTCTTCAGTCCCCATGGCGCAGTATTATCAACATAGCGATTGGCATCCGACACAACCTGCCAGATGACCCGCAAAGCCTCATGAAATGCCTGTAGATCAATCTGCGCGCGCACCGCATCGAGCATAGCATCAGCAGACGCCAGTAATGCGGCATCCTCATCCCGTGGCTCGGCTGGCAATGCCGGCATCACACCGTCACAATTCTTGAAAATCATCGACAGCACCCGCTGTGACAGATTGCCAAGATCATTGGCAAGATCACTATTCATCCGGTGGATCATCGCCTGACGCGAGAAATCTCCATCATTGCCGAACGGCACTTCGCGCATCAGGAAATAGCGCATCTGGTCGAGCCCAAATTCATCGGCAAGATCATTCGGATCAATCGCATTGCCGAGGGATTTGGAAATTTTTTCGCCTTCATTTGTCCACCAGCCATGCGCGAACACCCGCTTTGGCAAAGGCAGACCAGCAGCCATGAGAAAAGCCGGCCAGTAAACCGCATGAAAGCGCAGGATATCCTTGCCGACCATGTGCAGATCGGCGGGCCACCGCATCTCATAGCCCTCGGCATCACCATATTCGCCATCTGTGGGCCAACCGGTTGCCGTGATATAATTCGTCAGCGCATCCAGCCAGACATACATCACATGGGCATCATCACCGGGGACTGGCACGCCCCAGGAAAAGCTGGCGCGGCTGACCGACAGATCGCGCAACCCACCACGCACGAAGCTTTTCACCTCGTTGAAACGGGACTCAGGGCCGACAAAGCCCGGGTTTGCCTCATAGAAATCAAGAAGTGGCTGCTGCCATTCTGACAGGTTGAAGAAATAGGATGGTTCTTCTACCCATTCCACCGGCGCACCGCTCGGGGCCTTGCCATCAACCAGTTCTGTTTCTGTGTGAAAGGCCTCGTCTCGCACAGCGTACCAACCGGCATAGCTGCCAAGGGTGATATGCCCCTTTTCAAGAAGAAGGCCCCACAGTTTTTGGCAGGCGGCGCGATGGCGTGCCTCGGTGGTGCGGATAAAATCATCATTGGAGAAATTCATCCGGCCTGTCAGGTCACGGAAATTCTGGCTGACACTGTCGGTGAAATCCTGCGGTGTGACGCCTTTGTCTTGCGCTGCTTTTTCGACCTTCTGGCCATGTTCATCAGTTCCTGTCAGGAACATCACGTCATAGCCGTCAAGGCGCTTGAAGCGCGCAAGCACGTCACAGGCCAGCGTGGTATAGGCGTGGCCGATATGCGGTTTGTCATTGACGTAATAGATCGGCGTCGTGACATAGAAAGATGTCTTGGCTTGGCCTGTCATTCTGCCGTCCATCAAATGCGTAAAAGGCGTGAGCCTGTGGTTGGCCCATGTGCAGGATGTATAGGTAACACCCCCTCAGGGCAAGGTTTTCCGGTGGAAATTCGTCAGTTCACGAAGCAGGAAATGGGCGAAATCCAAATACAGCCCATCCGCCTGCCGCGCCGCACCAAGAAACGCCGCATGGGCCGTGGCCCAGGCGGCAGCATCACGCGAGACGGATATCTGCTTAATTGCATTCGCCTCAAAGGCACAGGCTTCCGCCAGAGTGCCGGTATTGGCATGCAATGCACACAGTCGCAGTAACCGCGCAATCAACCAGATTGCCCCGTCACGAAGGGTGGCACCGTCGCTGCCGCCCTTGCCCCATTTTGTGCACATTGCCGACAGCGCAGGCTGGTCAAGTGTTGGGGCGGCCAGCAGACTGCACACAGCCATATAACAATCAGCAGCACCGCTTTCAGCAAGTTTCAATGCCCGTCCGGGCGCCCCGTCAGCAAGGCGCGCCAGTTCGGTATGTGGCATGCCGCCAGAGGCCAGCCGGTCATCAAGAATCTGGCTGCAGGCTGTACTGTCAGGTGCCACAATACGAACAACACGGCAGCGTGACCGAATGGTTGGCGGCAGGCGGCCAGGGCGCGAAGCGGTCAGAAACAGGATGGTTTTGGCTGGTGGTTCTTCCAGCAGTTTCAGCAGTGCATTTGCACCATTGCGATTGACGTCATCCATCGAATCGATAACCGCGACACGCCATCCATCACGCGCCGGCTTGCGTCCCATGAAAGACAGCAGCTTGCGAATTTGCGCCAGTTTGATCTGGCCGGATTTATTGTCCTCACTATCCGGTTCAACGATCATCAGGTCCGGATGAACGGATCGCATGACAAGACCTGTCCCGGGATCATCACGGTCCAGCGCAAAGCCCGTCTCGCCGCCAAGATCAAGGCCGGCATTCGCATTACGATCTTCAGCCAGCATCCAGGCTGCCGCCAGCCGCGCCATCAGCCCTTTGCCGCTGCCAGCTGGACCGGTCAGCAGCCATCCATGCGCAACCCGCCCGCCAGCCATCGACTGTGCCAGTGCAGATGTCAGCATTTCATGCCCGATCAGCGGTTGTTCGGGATCAAAGCCGGGTGCCGGCGCGTCTTGCGGTTCATTCATGTCAGAACCTGAGCCGCTTTCAGGCGCGCTTCGACAAGATTGGCGATATCTTTGTGAATGGTGTCCGCATCACGTTCTGCATCTATCACAGCAAAGCGCGTCGGTGCGCCTGCGGCAAGATCAAGAAAGCCTGACCGAACACGCTGATGAAAGGCCATGCCCTTGCTTTCAAAGCGGTTCTCGGTTGTATCACGATGATCCGCGCGCTGTAGACCGGTTGTTACATCCATATCCAGCAAGATTGTCAGGTCTGGTTCCAGATCCCCGCATGCAAGCCTGTTGAGTGCTTCGATCGCATCATGCGGCACACCGCCAACCACGCCTTGATAGATGCGGGTGGAATCATTATAGCGATCGCACAGAATGATGTTTCCATCAGCCAGCGCCGGACGCAGGACATGTTCGACATGTTCGTGCCGTGATGCCGACATCAGCATCGCCTCGGTTGCGGGCAGCCACCGGTCCGCCGCCCCCTTTACCAGAAGATCACGAACAGCTTCTGCCGATGGTGTGCCACCGGGCTCACGCGTGACAAGGGTGCGTTCTGCCAGGCCATGCGCTGCCAGCCAGGCGACCAGCTTCTTGATCTGGGTGGTTTTGCCGCTGCCCTCACCGCCTTCAAAGCTGATGAAATATCCTGTCATAAAAAAGGCCGTCAGTTCACAAGATCTGGATCGGGCCCGGCACCGAAAATCAGATATTTCAAGGCTTCGCCGACGCGGTCAAACATGCCAAGCGCTCGCACATCCTCGGCTGCCAGCAGATCATAGGTTTTGGTTTCCCCGGGAACCTTGACCACAAGCGTTCCGATTGTCTGGCCAGCCTTGATCGGCGCCGGCACCGGGTCATTCCACTGCACCGTCATCGTCATCTTGCGACGGTCGCTGCGCGCCATGACGGTGTGAAGCGGCTCTTCAAGAACCATCCCGACCTTGCCGGCATTGCCCAGCCAGACATTTGCATGATCAACCGGTTCACCAGCGTCGAAGAATTTGTACAATTTGAATTCGCGGAACATCAGATCCATCAGGCGGCGCGATTCAGAGGACCGTTGTTTCATGCTTTCCATGCCGTTCAACACCATGATAACGCGTTGGCCGTCGCGGATCGCAGAGCCAACCAGCCCATAGCCTGATTCCTCGGTATGACCCGTCTTCAGGCCGTCAGCGCCCTGGGTGCCATAAACCAGCGGATTGCGATTGCCCTGTTTGATGCCATTGAAGGTGAAATTCTTCTCGACAAATATCGGATAAAGGTCGGGATATTCGTCAGGCGGAAAATCGCGGATGAGCGCGGTGGCCAGAATGTTCAGGTCGCGCGCTGTCGTATGCTGGTCCGGATCGGGCCAGCCGGTGGAGTTCTTGAAGACAGAATTGGTCATCCCAAGGGCACGCGCGACATAGTTCATTTCTTCGGCAAAGCCGTCTTCAGTGCCAGAAATGCCCTCGGCAATGGCGATCGCTGCATCATTTCCAGACTGCACAATGACGCCGTAAAGCAGATCGCGGACTGATACCTGCTTGCCGACTTCGACGAAGGTTTTCGAGCCGCCCTTCTTCCATGCTTTTTCTGAAATCAGAAAGGTGTCATCCATTGACAGGCTGCCATCTGCAATCCTTTGGAAAGCGATGTAGACCGTCATGATCTTTGCCATGGATGCCGGTTTCATATAAGAATCCGGCGATTTTTCCATCAGCACTTTGCCAGATCCGAAATCGGTGACATAGGCAAACTCAGCGGAACTTGTGATTTCCACCGCGCGCGCAGGAAGTGAAGCGGCGGTCAGCATCGAAAGCAACGCAACGCAAATGGCCAGTATTCTGTATCTCGAAACCAAAAAACGCCTCACGTCGATTTCCCTCATCATACTATCAGTAGTGTCCAAGACTATCAGCGTCCTAGCGTTGAAAAACGGCACAAAAAAGACCGTTCAGCCTATCATGCTTTGCTAGTCGACAATAATGCGGGCACCCTTGAAGCCCAGTTCCAGAACGTCTGCCAGCAAGCTGTCAGCCACCGTGACATCACGGATCGGCCCAAGGCGTACGCGGTGTAACGTCTGGCCTCTGACATCCACCTCGGTTATGCCGCCTTTGCCAACGCCTTGCACGCGTTCCAACACGGTGCTGGCATTTTCCTTTGAATGAAAGGCGCCAAGCTGAATCCATATATCCGTTTCGATCGGCGGCACGGTGATGATTTCACCGACCTGTGAGCGGTTCATCAAATCCAGCGCCGATTGCCCATCTTCATTCTTGTAGGCGCGTCCATTGCTCGATGTCGCGGTGAAGGTGACGTCCGATGATCCGACAGCGTTAAAATCGGGCTTTGCTTCTTCTGGAACGCCATCGACTTCAGGGAAACTGCCGCGCCTTGCCAGTTCTTCAAGCCGCAGACTTTGTTCGGTGAGAATTTGCACCCTGACCTTGGCGATACCTGCATCCTTAAAGCCGATGAGGCGCGCCGCCTCGCGAGACAGATCGATGATGCGTCCGGCAACGAACGGGCCGCGGTCATTGATCCGCACAACAAGCGAGCGTCCATTATCAAGATTTGTGACGCGCACGACAGATGGCATCGGCAGGGTTTTGTGCGCGGCAGTTATTTTTGTTGGATCGAAAATTTCGCCGTTTGCCGTCAGCTTGCCGGCAAATTCATCCCCGTACCAAGACCCGATGCCGGTTTCGTCATAGGACAGATCGCGCTCCGGGTAATACCACACGCCGCCCACATTATAGGGATCGCCAACTTTATAGCGCGGTTCAGCCACGATGGACCCGTCCGCCAGCTTTTGTTTTGTTTCGGTCCTGCTGAGTTTTTGTTCTGTTTTCTTGATCAGATCAACGGCAAGTTCGGCCGTCGTACAGCCGGAAAACAACAACAGAACCAACACGGCAATAAACCGGTGTGCGGGATGTTTGCCAGCTGTGTGACGCGTGACCTGCATAGCTGCCCTCTAGCGAAGTGTGTCCGAAAGTGATCCGACCGCGATGGCGTAATAATTGGACCGGTTCCATCGCAGAATTGAATCGAAATTGCTGTAGACAAGAAAGGCCCGGCCGCCAATACCGTCCGGCAGCACCAGCCTCGCGCTTAACGGCCGCGTCGGTAATGCAGAACCGTCTTTGTTGCGCACACCTGCTTTCTGCCAGTCCGGCAGTGTCAGGCGTTTTTTGGACGAGGACAGCTTTGTTGCGCCGATGTTGGAGATCACCAGATCTGACGGAATCCTGACCTCGCGGCCCCATGTCATGTCATCCCGCCATCCCGCCTTGGCAAGATAATTGGCTGTCGAGGCGAAGACATCGGCAGTGGTACCCCAGATATCACGTCTGCCATCGCCGTCCCAATCCTCGGCATAGTTCAGAAAGCTCGATGGCATGAACTGGCTCTGGCCCATCGCCCCTGCCCACGACCCTTTCATGCGATCGGCGCTGATATGCCCGCCATCAATGATCCGCAGGGCGTTCAGAAGTTCCTTCCTGAAATAAGCGCTGCGCCGGCCATCATAGGCGAGTGTGACCAGCGCCTGCGGGACGTTGAAACTGCCAAGATATTTGCCAAAACTCGTCTCAATGCCCCAGAACGTCACTATATAGCGTTTCTGGACGCCATATTTTTTCGATACGGCGTCAAGCAATTCGGCATGTTCGACAAGTTTCTGTGCAGCGGTTGCCTGCCGTGAAGAGGAAACAAACTGGCCAAGATAGCGATCCAGGGTCATTTTGAATTCAGGCTGGCTGCGGTCCAGTTCAACCACACGCGGGATCAGTTCGATATCCGTCAGTGCCGCATCCAGCGTTGCCTTTGAGATACCTGCGGCGCGCGCCTCGGCACGCAAACCCTGCATCCAGGCCGCAAAATCATCCGCATGAGCCACTGGCATGCTGACAAACATCAGCAAACCCAGCAGTAACATATGCACTGAACAGTAAACTGAACGGTGCACCAAGTGGTGTACTGAACGGCAGACCAACAGGGTTCTGGCACGATATCGCTCAAAAGGATTATGCAAAGCTACACCCGGGTTCAGACTATTCATGCTGGTTGTAAACCACGACGATTCACTCGGCACTATATCTACACGATGTTGTGTGCATCGTACAGACAAACCACAATGACTGGCGATAATCACCGGTACGGGCTGAAATCACAGGTCTGAATTGCCGTAAACGTGCGGCCGGCGGCACATCAAGCCTGCAAAAAATCACCGCGCCAATTGGCCAGGTCCCCGGGAAACCGTTAAAAGCAGTCCGTATTACTGGCGGATACCGGCATCAGGTGACATCAAGTGAAGCACGCTTTGTTGTGCCGCGGGCAAAAGGACTGCGCAAGGCCAGTGCCAGCAAGGGTGGAACAATCACCAATGTGGCAAGCGTGGACAGGCCAAGACCGCCAAACACAACAACACCGAGGCCGCGATAAAGTTCAGCCCCTGCGCCGGGGAAAATGACCAATGGCACCAACCCGAACAAAGATGTCAGCGTCGACATGAAGATCGGTCTGATCCGGTTGCGGGTGGCTTCAATCACCGCATCGCCAGTTTCCATCTTCTCTTCACGAATATGCAGCATCGCCTGTTCGATCATCAGAATGGCATTGTTGACCACTACCCCTGTCAGAATGACAAAACCAAGCATTGTCAGCATGTCCAGAGGTTGCCGGATAAACAGGTTCAGGAAGGCCAAACCAGCGATACCGCCTGCCCCGGCAACCGGCACAGCCAGCAGGATGATAAATGGCAAGATGAAATTGCGAAGCAGCACAACCATCAAAAGAAAGATGACACCAAGTGCAATCAACACATTGGCCTGCATCGCCTGCCAGGTTGCGTTCAGCGCGCTCGCCGCACCATTCAGTGAAACGGATACACCAGCTTCGCCAGCAATATATCTGATTTCATTTATTATTTCGCTTTCGATTTTCTCTACTGCCTGTTCCAGCGGCAGATTGCTATTGGGGCGCAACTGCAGGGACATGGCTTGGCGACCGCCGATACGCCTGATCTGTTCAGGTGCGCTGACGATATCAATCTGGGCGAGCTGACCAAGACGAAGGATGTTTCCACCCCGCGTGATAATCGGAATATCAGACAGCTGCGCGGCGGTCAGTTTGGTTGCGTCCTTGCCGGCAACAACAAGATCGATCAACTCACCATTGATTGGAATCTGGATGACATTTGATCCATCATTGAACACGTCAACAGCAGACGACACATCACGAACAGATACACCGGCGCGCGCCAGTGCGTTCAGGTCAGGCGTGATACGGATCTGGGGTGCACCATTGTCCAGATTGGGAATGGCGCGCACCTGATTGCCCTCGGTACGGGGGAACAGTTCGGCGATTCGCTCGTTCACACGATAGGCAATGGGCAGAACAGCGTCGCGGTTGGGGCCGCTGATATCGATCCGGATGGACCGCGACCCGCCGACCGACCGTCCAAATAACGAGGCTTGCCTTACAAAGGCACCCGCGCCCGGTTCCGAAAAGATGGGCCGCATCAACACCATCTGCAGTTCGGACACGCGCGCCGGATCGGCAGCAGAGGCACCGGCAAACGCTCCACCAGGAAAAGCGACAAAGAAGAAACGCTCAATGGCGGGCGGACCATCTGCCGGCACTTCGTCTTCCCATAACGGGCGCGCAGCAGCCTCCATCTTTTCGGCGATGCGCAGCGTTTCATCCATGGAATAGCCGGGTGGCGTGAAAATACGGCCAAAGGCAAAATTCGCATTTCCATCAGGCAGATAATCAAGCTGAGGCATGAAACGGGCGGTAAATCCGGCGGCACCGGCAACCACACTGGCAACAACAACAAGCCCGATGAGCGAGCGTCTGACGGTCAGGTGGGCATAGGCAACAATCAGATTGGCGAAGCCCCGCGCCAGATGATCAAGCCCGGGAATGGGCAGCAAACGCTTATATTTTTCCGCCGACCCGCTCAGCAATCGCGCGGCCAGCGCCGGTATTACTGTTACAGACACAACGACCGATATCAGGACAGCCACCGAAATGGCGATGCCGATATCACGGAACAGCTGTCCTACCGGCAACTCCAGCAACAGGACCGGAATGAAAACGATGACGGTTGTCAGAGCCGATCCAAGAATGGGTGCCCACACCTGCCTTGCACCATGATAGGCCGCTACGTCTGATGCCATCCCCCTCTGTCGCAGACGATAAATATTCTCCAGCGATACGATTGAAGCGTCGACCACCATCCCCACAGCAAAGGCAAGGCCTGCCAGCGAGATCACATTGATCGACAGCCCCAGCCCGGCAATCGCGACAAACGTGCCGATCACGGACACAGGTATGGCGGCAAAAACGACGATGGTGGGCAGAATACTGCGCAGGAACAACATCAGGATGGACAGCGCAAGCAATCCGCCAATCCAGATGTTTTGTTGTACCAGATCGATCGCAGATGAAATATATTTGGTCTCATCATAGACCACATTCAGTTGCAGGCCGCGCGCATTCAGTACCGAAGCATTCAGGCCGTCGATGGCGACACGTAACCGCCCCATTGTATCGACAACGTTGCTGCCTTGCGCGCGCAGGGCGTTGATGATCACCGCATCTTCACCGTTCAGACGGCGATAGCTGGAGCGCTGTTGCGACTGTAACTCGATGGTCGCAATATCGCGCAACAACAAGGCCACCACCGCGCCATTGGCCGAAACATCGGTCCGCACGACAATGTTGCCGGCAGCATCGGGTGTGTAATTGACTGCCTCGGTGCGCACGGCGTAGGTACGTTTGCCCTCATTCACCACGCCGACACTCATCATGGATGATGATGATCGCAGGGCGTCGATAACTTCGGTCAGGGTCAACCGGTACTGGGTCAGTTTTGACGGGTCGATGAAAACCCGCATTTCCTTTGATCCGCCGCCGTTGAAGGTAATCTCTGCAACGCCGTTGACCCGGCCCAGAGGTTCCACAATCTGGCTCTGCACGAAGTTGCCAAGCCCTTCAAGATCGATGTCTGCCCCCGGTTGTGCTACCAGTGCCAGACGGGCAATCGGGCTGTCATCCGAATTTGACGTGCGCACTTCAGGCGTTCGTGCATCCGACGGCAATCCTGAAACCGAAGACAGCTTGCTGAGCAGAAGAACAAGCGCCTTGTCCATGTCCTGACCGACGGCATAGGTCAGGGTGACGGTGGCCCGCCCGCGCCGCGATGAAGACACCAGCTCATCAATGCCGTTCAGACCGGCAAGTTCACTTTCCAGGCGTGCAACGACCTCCCGGTCAACATCTTCCGGTGATGCCCCCGGCCAGCCAACGCGCACCTCAAGTATAGGCTTCTCAATATCCGGGCTCATCTGGATCGGAATGTTGCGCAGGGCAACAACGCCGAACAGAACCGTCAGCATGATCAGCGCCAGAACGGCAACAGGCCGTTCAATAGCCAGCTTGATAAGGCCGCCCATCAGTTGCCACCCTTCGTCCCGGTGAAGTCAACAACCGGCGTATTGCCACCCGGCAGGCCGCGTATCGTCAGCTTGCCCCCCATAGAGTCGCCATCAATGGTGCCGTTGAAGTCGAGATCAAGCACGCCAAACGGCAACACGAGCTTGCCGATAAAATTGATGTCATTGCCCGCCCGGACAATTTCCACCGGTTCATCATTGAACAGGGATTTATCCTTTCCAATCAGCAACTCGCCAGATGCCGGGCCCCGCCTTGTATTCCAGTTCAGCGTCCATTTTTCACCTTTTGGACCAGCTGGCCGAAGCGCCGGATCTCCAATTTTGATTTTCTTGCCATCGACCAGCCCTTCATTGCCGCGCGTGATCACCAATTCGCCCGGCGACACCCCGTCAAGGATGACAAACTTGTCTCCGGCTGCATTGCCGAGGCGGATCCGTCGCTGCACCGCAACGCCCTCTTCGGCCACAAACAGGATATGTCCGCCGCTGACCGGAATGACAGCGTCTTTGGAGACGACAACAACCGGTGCGGGCGATGTAGTGGGGACAAGCAATGTGACGGGCGCATTTTCTGCGCGTAGCGTGCGCGGCAGTTCACCTGTCACCGAAAATCTTGCCGTCTGTGTACCAGTGCGCACATTCTGAATTGGCAAGATGACCCGCAGTTGCAGACCAAGCCTGTTGCCCGATGACTCAGTGCCTGCCAGCTTTCGGGTCATTGCAACGAAGCCGATATATTCGAGAGGAATGTCTGCCTCGACCTCAAAATCGCTTGTTGCCCGGGTGCGCATCAGCACATCACCGGTACGGTTGAAACCGATCCGCGAGGCCTGAATGAACACGATCTGTCCATCGGCCGGGGCTGTGATGCTGGTATCTGCAATGTCAGCCTTCAACGCTTTGATTTCTAGCGAGATCCGGTCAATGGCTGCTGCACCAAGTTGTTTCTGGATTGATTTGGCAGCCAGCAATCCGCGTCGTTGTGCCAGCGTTTCACGCGCGCGAATCTCGGCGCCGCGCGCTGTATCGACCGCATCTACAGATACAGCGTTGCGGGTGGCCAGCGTGTTGGCACGCTCGGCCTTGCGGCTCAGCAGATCAAGCTGGGCTTCCAGCAGGTCGATCATGACCAGATCATCGGCCATCCCCTGTTCGGTTTGCGTCAAACGCAGTTTTGCCTCGGCAAGCTGGGCCGTCAGCAAATCAAGACGCAGGCGCAGATCGCTGGCATCTTGTTGTGCGACCACCTGTCCGGCCTTTACCCGGTCGCCAATCTGAAATTCGCCAAGCTTGGTCTTTGCATTTGTGGTGGCGGTAATCGCGATATCCGCACCGGCGGCAACCCTGCCCTGGATGTCGGCGAAAATTGACAGCACATCTTCGCCGGCTTCCTCAACGGCAACCATCGCCACGCGTCCGCCAAACTGGGCGTTGGCGTGCGGGGCAGCCATGATGCTGAGTGCGGCCGCAAGGCTGAGACACAGGCCGGCCATGCGCAATGGCGTCAGCCACTGCCGAAAAGTACCAATGGTCATGTCAGGGGTCACGGTCGTCTCCGGATCAATGGGCAAGGCGTGGTGCGGCGCAATATCGCAGTGTAGAAGCGTCACCTTGGCGAGTTCAAGTTGAAGCTGCTGTCATATACAGCAAAACAGTTTTTCACTATATGTGTTGAACAGGCTGACGACAGGTTGCGCGGGGCTATGGCAGCAATATTCAAGCCTGAGGCCGCATATTGGTCATATTGAGAGCAAAGGCTGGTTGACACTGGATGCCAGACTTTCTAAACCGGTGGCGACGGAGAGGTGGCAGAGCGGTTGAATGCACCGGTCTTGAAAACCGGCAAGGGTGCGAGCCCTTCGTGGGTTCGAATCCCACCCTCTCCGCCATTTCCCATATATCAGGTCGTCCGGCACATCAGGTCATCGGTAAGCACTGCGTCGGCATTGCTGTCGGGGCAAGCGGGTTATAGCAGCTTTCTGTCAGGCAATGCCTGTCTGATGGCAGCATAGACGGTGCTGGCATCGCCAGCAGCATCAATCAGGCAATGCCGCGCGTCATGGCCGGATAACTCAAGATCGTCAAACTGGCTGTCCAGCAGTGATGCGTTGAAAAAATGGCCTGTCCGGTTGGCCAGCCGGTGGGCGACCACCGCGCGCGGGGCATTTAGTTGAACAAAGAATGGCACCGCCTCACAGCATGTCACAAGGTGGTCACGATAGCTGCGCTTCAGTGCGGAACAACTGATGACAACCCTGCTTGCTGCATTTTGGCTGGCGGCTGCATTTGCGGCCACCGCAATCGCCTCAAGCCAGGGCCATCTGTCATCATCACAAAGAGGCAAACCGCGGCGCATCCTGGAGATGCTGGCAGGGCTATGATAATCGTCGCCTTCTATCAGGTGTGCCCCGATATCTGTGGCAAGCCGGGTCGCAAATGTTGATTTACCAACACCGCTGACCCCGGTCAGAATAATCAGATCTGCGCGGGCGATCGGTTTGCTCTCTGCCATCATCAAGGGTTACTTCTCGGTCAGTTCAGATGGTTTATATTCGCCAGGCTGCTAATGTCAGGCTGCTACCGTACTTTGCAGTCATTGTTTTCAACACATGGCTTCCCACGCGCCCCGGCCATGCCCTATATTACGCCATAATGCACGCGGCGAGACGATTTGGGCGAGATGATAGGCCGGTGGGCGTTTCGCGTGCGATTTCAGGAGGTATTGTTATGGCTCTTCGTCACTTCATGGCAACACATCAATATCTGACCAAAGACGCGCGGGATGCGAGTTTTGATCCTGAGAACCAAAGCACCGACCGCGAATTCTTTGAACAATTCACCACCGAACGCGCCAAAGTTTTGCAGCATTGGCGCGGCAGTGACGATTTTTTCTTCTGCCACTGGTTTGCAGAAAGCGAAGACGATATCCACAAGGCTCTGGAACAGGGCGGTGCCGCAGGAAATGTAATGACGATGGCGTCAGAAATGCATCGTTATGTCAGCGTCGACAATATAACCGACGAACAGATGGTAATTCCGCCAATGCCCGAGGATGACTAAACGCCGGATAATTAAATGCCGATTGGCAGGCCTGTCGGCGCGTTCACTGCTGGAACAAGCCGGCTAGATACCGTCAACGATTGTCAGCGTTGTTTCTGCATGTTTGTGACGGATGGCCTTGACCGGGGCATATTCTTTGCAGGCGAGAAAGTCTTCTGCATTTTTTCGTGATGGAAATCGCACAATCACGAGCCTTGCCGGGGTCCACAATTCATTTTCAGGCACGGTTGTTTCGCCGCCGCGCGCAAGGTATTCGCCGCCATAGCTTTCAACAATGGGTTTGGCGTTGATCTTGTATTCCTCATAAGCCTCAGCATTATTGATTTTTGTATCCACCACCACATAAACCGTCATATCGTTCCTCCGTCACGCGTTACGCATAGTCGTCTCTACAGAGTGTATTCGATTATCAGACTAATATCATCAAGCTGGCGGCCACAGAAATCCATTCAAACGGCGAAGTTTCAGCGATTCTGTGATCGTTGTTGCTCAGCATGCTGATCATATGACACTCTTGTTGCTGTGAATGACAACAGAGCCGCATTGCGCTGCACAAGGCTGGAGACCAACATGGACAATAATTTCGTTATCGCCCCGCACATGCGCCTGCATGAATGGGTGGCTGTCGAAAAGGGCTATTTTGATGATGAAGGTCTGGTCTACATGCTTGAAGACCAACTGAAATCGGCCACCAATCATGTGCATGATCTGGGGGACAAGGTTGGTGCCTATCAGACCTTTGAAAAGGGCCGGTCGAGTGATGTCAGCTGCGCCTGCCACTGGACAGTCAACGTTGCGGCGGCATCCGGGCATGGACGCTTGTATGGAAAGGCCTATTCCGTTTCGCCATGTGGTATTTTCGTCCCTGCTGATTCTGATATCAGGACACCAGAAGATCTGGCCAACATACCCATTTCGGTTGGCTATCAGTCGGGAAGCCATTATTCGACAATCCAGGCACTGGAACCCTTTTTGAAAGCTGATGAAATTAAACTGTCCTTTTCCGACGGGTTATTGTTCCGCCGGATGGAGCATCAGATTGACGGCAATATTCCAGCCGTCAGCTTGTTCAGTGGTCCCTATTACTTCATGCAGCAACTTGGATTCAGAAAGATCCTTGATACAACATTCATGATGGCGGCCATGGTGGCCGAAGATGCCAGCATGGAGGATGTTGAAAAATATTTCGCGGCGCTGCGCAAGGCGCAATCGGATATAGATTTGCGGCCTGAACTCTACACGCATTACTACCGCGAAGAATTTCCAGAGCGGTTCCGCGATCAAATCGACACACGGCTTTTTGGCCCCGGTGAGCGGATTGTATTCGAGCCCTATTCGAAGGAAATCTTTGAACAGTCGCGCGAATGGATTGATGAAAAAGGCATTTTTGAAACGGGCCTTGGCGAGCGTTCATTCGAACAGTCGGTCATCCTGTAGGCTGTCCCGTTCCGGTCTGCCATATGAGGGTGAGGGTGCAGGATCACGCCCTGCATTGCTGTTACGGCGATTTTCTGCCAAACGCGCATTTGATTTCTGGGTTATGATATTTATTTCAATGCGTTGTGAAGCGCAATTCCTATGGCATAAAAGGCTATGCAGGCCGACCTTGAATGAGGCACCGTAATCCTGAGCCATAAAATGACGGTATGATTTTCTGTTTGACGGTGCGCGTTATCTCTATGAATAGTTTAAACTTGCGGTCGGTCAAATTATTCAAGTCAGATCATTCAGGTCATTCAGGCTTATGCGGACTGTGTGACAGATGACGGCCCATTCAAGGGAATGATGGCGATGAAAACTTATGGCCCGATAGCACGCACATTCCATTGGGGATTTATCGGTATATTTCTCTATGGAATCATCAAGCAGGTGGATGATATCAGCCAGTTGGAAGACAGCGCGTTGCTGCGCTTTGAGGTGTTGTTTGCCCTGGTGTTTCTGGCAGTGCTTGCCGGCCGGTTCATCTATATGACAAAGACGCAGACGTCTGCCCTGCCGGCCGACACCAGCCGCTTTCAACGACAGGCAGCAAGGTTTGTTCATTGGGGCATGTATGCCAGCCTTGCCGCAATCGCGATTACCGGCTTGATGATTGGTGGTCTGTTTTCACTGGGATTCAAGAGCGGGTTTTTGATTGAAGCGGTAACGGAACTGCACGGCCTTACAGTATCGCTCAGCTATCTGCTGATCGCCCTGCATATCGCTGCTGCCCTGTATCATCGCATTCTGGGTGATGGTGTGTGGAGCGCCATGACACCCTTCTGGAAAGAACAATAATCCAGCGCCGCACCCGATGACAACAGGGGCTGCCACCTGCCTCATATCAACATGCCCCATATCAACTGGTAACAGCCATATAGCGCGAAGCGGCATCAGCCAGCACCTTCAGACCGGTTACAAGATCAGCCTCGTCAGTATCTTCCTCAAAGCAATGCGATTTGCCGTCAATTGAAGGCACAAAGACCATGCCTGCGGGCATGTGAAGGGACACGTTGGTGGCATCATGCAGGGCGCCGGATGGCATGTGACGCCAGCCAACAGCTTGCTGGTCAGCTGCACCCGCCAGCGCGTCGATCAAGCCCTTGTCCATCGCCACAGGCTCCAGACCCAGCATCGGGCTGCATTCAACCTGCAGCCCGCGTTCATCAGCTATGTCATCGAGCGTCTGGCGAATGATTGTTTCCATGCGGGCAAGCCTGTCGGTCTCGGAATCACGCCATTGCATGGAAAATGTGACACGCCCCGGCACAATAGATGACGCATTTGGGCTGAGACTGACATGGCCGATTGTCCAGACGGTCGACGGCTGCACAACATTCCGGAAGCGTTCATTCAGCTGCGCGTTGAAGGCAGACAATCCCTGAAACACATCTTTTCGATATTGCATCGGTGTGGTGCCGGCATGGTTCTGCTCACCCGTCAGCGTCACGCGCATATCCCGAATACCGACAATATTGCTGACAACGCCGATCCTGTCTTCAGATGTGTCGAGATAGGGACCCTGTTCGATATGCATTTCAATATAGCCGCAGAATTGCGCCGGGTCGACCGGACCAGTGACACGATCCGCCAGAACCTGCCGCACCTCGCCAAGGCTGTGGCCAGATTTGTCAGTCAACGTGTCAGCCGTGTCAGCTGGCAGATGACCGGACCACACAGCGCTGCCTGTCGTGACGCCAAAGCGCCCTTCCTCATCCTGAAAATTGACCACCGAGACGGGTGGGCCGCCCCCTTCACGCGCAGCGCGGGCCACTTCCAATCCCGCCATGACACCCAATGCCCCGTCAAGCCACCCGCCTTCGGGCTGGCTGTCGGTGTGTGATCCCAACAACAGGCCGCCGCCCGGTGCAATACCAAATTGGTTGCCCATCGCGTCCATAGCCAGTGTCAGGCCCGCTTCCGTGATCTTGCCGCCGACCCAGTCGCGTGCCGCAACTTCATCTGGTGTGAAAGCAGGTCTCACAACGCCTTTACCGTGCCCGCTGGCACCAAAGCTGCGCAATTCATGCAGCGATTGCAGAAAGCGGTCCGCATTGACCTCAATCATTGGATGTTTCCTTTTTCTTCACAGGGGCAGATGAAGACAACATTGTCTCAACCAGTTTTTGCACACGCAAGCCTTCGGCGGGGGTGGCAAGGCAATGTGGCTCGCCCTCAAAACACAGTTTTAACTGGTCGAGCTGTGCCTGCAGCGCAACGGCACGCGGATCATCGGGTTGTTGCTGCAAAGGCGTGAACGGACCACCATCAGATGCCATGTCGATGGAAAATTCGGCAACGCGCCGACTGATCTTGCTGGCCTTGATGGTCAGTTCCTGCCGGTCAGGCTGGGCACCTCCGACAGCTGCCATGATGCTGACGGGCAGACCATCAGCATTTTCAAGCTGCGCCACCAGATGTGTTTCACACAAAGTGTAATCTGCCGGATAGGTCGGGTGCGCGCTGACAACTGACAACGGCCCCAGAATGCGTTCAATGAAAAACAGGAAATGCGAAATAACCTCGCGGGTCATACCACCCTCGTCACGAAAGCGCAGCCAGTCTGCAGCCATTTGCCAGCCCCGCGGCCAGGCCGAATAGGTGACAATGATCTCCGCACCGACAAGGTTACCAAGCGTGCCATCAAGGGCATCACGCGAAATATCACCCAGCGCCGCGCCCGCAGCCTGGGTAAAATTTATCGCTGCTGGCACTCCGGCCCTCTCCAGCGCTGTGACCAGCGCGGTGCTTTCAGCACCATCGATACCCAGCGGTTTTTCGAGGAATACGGCCTTTCCCGCGCCCGCAGCCGTCAAGGCAATCTGCTTTCGCGGGCGTGGCGGACAGGCAAGATAGACCAAGTCAGCATCACCAAGCGCATCATCCGCGCTACTGGCAAGTCTGGTATCGGGTGACATCTGCTTTGCGGCCGAGCAGGCAGCAGGATCAGGGTCCCAGAAGGCACTGGGCTGGAAAGCGGCGTGAAGGTTCATATGTTCCAGCATGCGCCTACCCATGATGCCGAGCCCGATGATCGCGACTTTGATTGCCATGCCCTTGAACCCTTTCCTGAACGCTGCGCTTTAAATGTAGCGTTTATTGGGCATCGCGGGAAACCCCGGATGTGACAAGCTGCTTGGTATAGGGTCACGAAAAGCTGTATTGTCTGGCCTCTCCACTTCAAAAACCTGAAAGGCAGCGTGGAAAATGATCGCGAACTCTAATCCTTATGATGAATTGATGGCATTTCAGCGTGATACCGAGGCACTGGAGGAAGTGGCTGGCCGCCTTGGCTGGGATCAGGAAACGATGATGCCTGAAGGCGCGACGGACCAACGCGCTGCCGAACGTGCAGCCATCTCAAAGGTCATTCATGCGCGCAATACAGACCCTCAGATTTCGGACTGGCTGGCGCGCGCAGAACCACAGGATGATGTTGCCGCGGCCAATTTGCGCCTGATCAGACGCAATCACGACAAGATGATGAAGGTGCCAGCGCGCCTTGCCGCAGAAATTGCCAGCACGACATCGAAAGCGCAAAGCATCTGGGCTGCAGCGCGGCAGGCAGAAGATGTGTCGGCCTTTCTGCCGGTGCTTGAAAACGTCGTTGCCCTGCGAAAAGAAGAGGCAGCGGCGCTGGCCGATGGCGGCGATCTCTATGATGCCTTGCTCGATGGCTATGAGCCGAATACATCTGGCGCGCGGATTGCCGACATGTTTGCCAGCATGCGCCCGCGCCTTGTTGCGCTTCGTGAGGCGGTCCTGTCAGCCAAAGCCCCGATGATGCTGTCAGGTCATTTTGATGAGACGATGCAGCTGCAACTGTCGGCCGAGCTGGCACAGGCATTTGGCTATAATCTTGATAACGGGCGGATCGACAAGGCGGTACACCCCTTCTCATCCGGATCTGGCCAGGATGTGCGGATTACCACGCGCACCAACCCGGCAGACCCGTTCAACTGTTTCTATTCAACCATTCATGAGGTGGGACACGCCACATATGAACAAGGGATCGATGACGCCCATTTCCTGACCCCGTTGGGGCGCGGTGTGTCTCTTGGTGTGCATGAAAGCCAGAGCCGTATTTATGAGAACCAGCTTGGCCGGAGCCGCGCCTTCGCCTGCTGGCTGTTCACACGGATGACCGACTTGTTTGGTGATTTCGGTGTCCCTGATGCCGAGACCTTTTATCATGTCGTGAACAGGGTCAATGATGGCTTCATCCGCACCGAGGCGGACGAGCTGCAATACAATCTGCATATTATGCTGCGCTTTGATCTGGAGCGCGCGTTGATGTCGGATGACTTGCAGGTGAGTGATTTGGAGGCCGCGTGGAATGACCGCTTCCTGTCTGACTTTGGCTATGCAGTCGACAAGCCATCAAACGGCGTTTTGCAGGATGTACATTGGTCGGTTGGACTGATCGGCTATTTCCCGACCTATACGCTCGGCAATGTCTATGCGGGGTGCCTTCACGCCGCAATGCGTGATGCCCTGCCCAGCCTTGATGATGATCTGGCGCGCGGTGATACAAGCGCGGCAACGGCGTGGCTGCGCACACATGTGCAAAGGCATGGTGGGCTGTATGAACCGGTGGAGACGATTGCGAAAGCCGCTGGCATAACGCCGTCACATGGCCCGCTGCTGGACTATCTCGAGACCAAGTTCAGCGACATTTACGGGCTGTAGGCGCGCGGTCAAGCCAAGTTTTCCATGGTGCTGCGAAGACGTTCACGCCAAAAAGCATAGACGCCGGATGCAACGATGATTGCGGCCCCGATCATTGTCGGCATATCGGGGCGTTCGCCAAGAAATGTAACCGCAATGATGATGGCAAAGACCAGCCGCGAATACCGAAACGGGGCAATGGCGCCTATATCACCAGTTCGCGTGGCGATCACGACAGCCACATAAGCAAGCCCGCCCAGTATTATGGCGCAAAAGAACATGCTCCATGCAACTGCATCAGGATACTGCATAGGCGGGAAGAATGGCAGCGCAATGACACCGCCAAGCGCCATGGCAAGGAAAGCATAGGCCGAGACGGTTATCGTCGACAGATCAGGTGCCATAACTCGGGTCGCCAAATCACGTGTGGCCAGAAAAATCACGCCAAGGACTGCCAGAATGGATGCTGGCTCAAACCCGTCAAAGCCCGGCCGGATGACAATCAACACACCAATAAAACCGGCGATGATAGCGCTCCATCGCCGCCATCCGACCATCTGACCCAGAAACAAGGCCGCCCCCATTGTGACGATGATCGGCACTGCCTGCAAAATGGTCGATGCTGTGGATAGCGGTATAAGTGCGATGGCTGAAATGAAAAACAGCGCGGCAAACATGTCAGAGAAGAAGCGCACCAGAAAGGGCATCGACAGCAGATTTGGTGTGATCAGCCTGTGCCCCTGAACCAGAGCAATACCGAGGAAAATGACCATGCCGCCAAGCCCGAGGATCAGCAGAATTTGAGATATCGGAAATTGTACCGACAGAACCTTGATCAGACTGTCTTCAACAGCGAAGCCAGCCATGGCGAGAAGCATGAAGATTATCCCGCGCAGATTTTGCATTCATTCAGCCTGTCTTCACCGCACGGAGCAACGGGATACCATTGAGACGCCACGTAGCGTCATGTTCTTGTTGCTCAAAACTGATAGTGACAAAACGTCGACGCGTCAAAACATGGTTTGATGCGTGTCACCCTATCCCTTGGCAGCAATTGCCTTCTTGGGATCAAAGAAAGGCTTTTGCACAATCTCGCATCCACGCGGCTCGCCAGACATGTCAATCATCGCCTTTGTGCCGATGCCCGCATGCGCAACAGCAACAAGGGCCAGGGCAATATTCTGTTCGAGACGCGGTGAATAGACGGCTGATGTGACCTGCCCCACTTTTTGGCCATCAACCAGTACCGGCCAATATTCATCATTCGATCCGGATATGGGTGCGCCATCAAAAACCAATCCCACCTGAAGTTGCGAGACCCCCTCATCCCTGATCCGGGTCAAGGCCGCCTTGCTGACAAAATCGACCTCTATATCAAGATCAACCAATCTGTCCATTCCCAGCTCGAATGGATTGTTTTTTAATGTCATATCTGCGTGATAAGACAGCATGGCAGCTTCAATGCGGCGGATGCTGGAGGTGTGACCCGGCTTCAGGCCCATCGGTCCCCCGACGTCCATCAGATAGTCCCAAAGCGCGCTGCCGCTGGCACCGTCACGCAGGAAAATCTCGTAGCCGAGTTCACTGGACCAACCGGTTCTTGAGATTACCAGCGGTACACCCTTCCAGTCATACTCCATGAAACGGTAATATTTGAGTTCTGCCGGTTCATCGCCAAAGGCTGCCCGCAGAATGTCGCGCGATTTTGGCCCTTGCAGTTGCAGCGGCGAAACATCCGGCTCACAAATCTGGACATCCATGCCGGCGGTCGCTGCCACGCCACGTGCCCACAGCAACACATCACTGTCAGCAATCGACAGCCAGAAGTGGTTCTCGCCAAGTTTCAGCAGGATCGGATCATTGATGATGCCGCCATCCTGATCGGTGATGAGAACGTATTTGCATTGGCCGACGGCACAGCTCGACAGATCGCGGCAAGACAGGAACTGCGTGAATTTTGCTGCATCCGGTCCGGTGATTTCGACCTGACGTTCAACAGCGACATCACACAGGATCGCATCATTCACGAGGTTCCAGAAATTCTGGACCGGATCACCAAAGTCGCGCGGGATATACATATGATTATAAACGGAAAATCCCTGAGCTCCCCAACGCAATGCTGCATCTGAGAAAGGCGATTTGCGCACCTGTGTGCCGAAGCTGAATTTCTGAAAGGTCTGTTCGTCCTGCAGGGAAGCGCTCATCTATACCAACCATCTGTGGAAAATTGAAAAACTTGGGTACCCGCTACATAGTCGTCTTGCCGATATTCGCAACCGGATTATCGGTATGCGGCGCATGAATTCCTGGTCGCGGGTTTATCTGACCGCGCCCTCAATACCTCTCAGGCAGCATCCATCAACAGCAAATCATCGAGCACCGATGCCACCTGTTCAGGCGCTTCCAGTGTTGGCAGATGACCAGCTTCATCGATAATAACCAGCCTGGCATGCGGGATCATGTCCTGCATTGCGTGATGCCGTTCGGGCGGGCACAACACATCATGCCGGCCACACAGAATCAGTGTCGGACAGGTCACGCGCCGCAGCACATCACTATAGTCTGGCCGCGCCCGCAGTGCATTGGACTGGTTTATGAAGACATCTGCGCCCAATGACAGCGCCATATCCATGCATGCGTCTTTCAAATGCCGATTGTCTGCGATATGCGTGAAGTAGTTCGGCTTCATTTCATCACGCATCACGGTGGCAAGATTACCTGTACGCGCTGCCTCCATTTGCGGGGTACGACGCTGTTTGACCTCTGGTGTCTCGGCAAAGGGGTTGGTGTCCATCAGGGCCAGATGCGAAATGCGGTCAGGGGCTTGCCGTATCACTTCCATCGCCAGAATGCCGCCCATCGACAGACCGCCAAGGGCAAAGCTGTCAGGGGCAACTTCCAGAATTGATTGTGCCAGCGCCTCAAACGTATCGGCGCTTCCGGTATCGGGAACAATCACCTGATAGTCCCCCTGCAAGGCAGCTTGCAGCGGCGTGAACAGCCGTGCGTCACACATCATTCCGGGCAGTAATACCAGCGTCGCGCTCATCCTTGCAGCCTTGCTACAGACGTGAAGAGGCCAGACGCGCGCCTTCGGCAAGGCTGGTCAGCTTGGCATATGCGATTTCCGGATCAACTGCGCCAAAGCCGGCAAAGGTGCCAAAGCCGCAATCTGAGCCGGCAACCACCCGTTCGCTGCCGACAATATCGGTAAAGCGTTCGATACGCTGCGCCACAAGTTCGGGATGTTCGACAAAATTGGTGGTGGTATCGACAACGCCCGGCACAAGGATCTTGTCTTCAGGAATATCAGCTGCACGGTCACGGAATACCGTCCATTCATGCGCATGCCGCGGATTTGATGTCTCGAACAGCACATAGCGCGCACGGCAGGCCATCAGCGTGTCAAACACCTTGGCCATATCGATATCGCAGACATGCGGCCCTTCATAGTTTCCCCAGCAGATATGCACCCGCACATGCGCAGGGTCTATATCCCGCAATGCGTGGTTGAGCGCTTCGACATGCATGTTCGCAACAGCAACAAATGCATCATCATCCAGATCGCTGAACAGCATATGACGCGACAGCGCCAGATCAGGACAATCAAGCTGCAGGTCAAGACCTGCCGCAACGATGGTTTCATATTCCTGTTTCATCGCGTCGGCCAGCGCGGCCAGATAGGCTTCACGAGATTTGTAATGCTGATTCTGCAGAAACAACGAGATCACCCCCGGTGAGGCTGCATTCATGAACCCGCGTTGAATGCCGCTGAATTTCATCCCTGCCTTCAGGTTGTCGATGTCCTTCTGCAGTTCATCCTGACCCTTTGCAACCACCTCGCCAGTACACATCGGGCGCGCATATTGCGGCGTGCCACCAGCATTGGCCAGGCGCTCAAGAAAACTGGGAAAGAGTTTCAGATCGCCGGGCGCATTGCGCGGGCTGTCACCTGAAAAGCCGGTATAGCGATCCTTCACATAGGTCGCGTAGGAAATTTTCGACGTTTCACCATCAGACACGATGTCAATACCGGCATCAGCCTGCCGCCGGACAGTTTCAGCGCAGGCATGACGCATGCAGCTATCGAATGCATTTTGGTCGAATGCCTCTTCATTCTCTCGCGCGAAAATGAAATCGACAACGTCTTGTGTACGTGGCAATGAGCCAACATGGCTGGTCAAAATGCGAGTCATGAGTTTTATCCCGTTTTCATGAGGATCTGTTTCCAGATCGATGTTTCGTCAAACAGCACATATTCGCGCCGCACACCATGCGGACCAAATTCAACATGGCTTGCACCCATTACATAAACCTTGGCATCGCTTGGCGCGCCAAAGCTGCCCCAACCACTATGCGTGCCATAAAGCCCCCATCTGATGGCTGCGCGCGGCGGCATAGAGGGGTCTTCACGGCCGATCTGGTGGTCGATTGTGAAGGCGGCGTCAGGAAAGCTGGCACGCAGCCCCATCCAGAACCGGTCAGCGGCATCATGGCCATGCGCCGTCACACCGCCGGGAAGTTCCAGATGGCATGCCTCATCATATTCCGACGGGATGGCAGCCATGTCCGCGCCCATCATCCGCTGCAGGATATCGGCGTAGCGCGCGCCCCATTCATTATCATTGCCGCGCCCAAGATAAGGCCCCTTGATATCAATGTCCGGTGTGAAGGGCTTTACACAAGCATTGTCGCCGCCTTCACGTTCGATCAGATCAGCCGCATAGGCCTTCGGGTCCCAGCCGAGCTGACGCACGATCGCGCCCTGATCGCGGATCAGCCATTCATCGTTGATCTGGTTGTTGATGGCATGGCAGTCGGCGATGATGCGGTAACATAAAGTTGTGCCGGTTGCCTTGCCGTAGACACCGTCACCCATATGCGTGGCAGTTGACAGGATCCGATGCGAACTCAGCATCCCCTCTTCAGGTGAGCCGGACCAGATGACATCTTCACCAAGCAGCCGCCTGTCAGGAAATTCGGCCAGTGTCGCCATTGTGGCGGCGATGACACCCTGATTGCCAACCACCATGGAACCGGGTGATCGAACAGGTATATCCTCGCTATAGTAATGATGCAGCGTGGCGATGCCGCGCCCTTCCCAGATTTCTCGGGTAATACCGAGAATATAATCGGGGAAATCAGCCCATTTCGGGTCAAAACCCTTCATCGCACGCTTCCTTTCGTTGATGTTGCACATCGCGCCGAGCTCCGCACAACAAGCGGGCCATCAATTTCTATGCGGCGCGGCGTTATATTTCCGCCTTCAATCTGCGCCAGCAGGATATCCACTGTCTCATCAACCATCTGGCCAGCTGGCTGTCGCACCGTCGTCAGATCATATCCGCGCCAAGATGCCGCCAGCACATCATCATAGCCGACAACTGACACATCTTCCGGCACACGCAGTTCCAATTCGAACCGCAACGTGTCCATGACTGAAAAGGCCATGTGGTCATTGCTGACGAAAACCGCGTCGGGAATGTCATCGCCGGAGAACATTGCCAAGGCGGCATCGCGGGCCTTGTCTGTCTGGAAATCACCAACGCTGCGCGCATGCAGAGCCAGACCGGCTTCGGCAAGCGCATCTATAAATCCTGCTTCGCGGTCACGCTGGGTAGACGCCCCTTCCCAGCCAGCAATATAGCCAATACGCCGATGACCGTTCGCAATGAAGAATTCTGCCACCTTTCGCCCACCAGAATAATTATCCGAGGTGACCGAGGACAGCGCCGTATCATCCTGAGAGCGGTTGAAAAGCACCAATGGCACGCCTTCCGCCTGGCAGCGTTCCGCCAGTTCTGATGACAGGGCGACCGAAGCGGCGATGATGCCATCAACCTGATAATCGAGAATCTCTTCAATCACGTCGGTGATATCACCCTGGGTGCGCGCTGTCAGAAAGACCAGGACGTGATAACCACGACTTTGCAGCGCGGCTGACAGGTTTTCCAGAGCCTCGGGGTAGAACTGATTTTGCAGATAGGCCACGACCAGTCCGATGATCCGGCTGCGGCCTGATACCATGGCACGGGCCAACGAATTTGGCCGGTAACCCAGTTCGGCTGCGGCCTTGCGCACTTTCTCGACTGTCTGCCGTGACGCAGATGCACCCGGCGTAAACACCCGGCTTACGGCCGACTGGCTGACACCGGCCCGGCGGGCAACATCGATGGATGTGGTGTTCTCGCGCGGCATCAGTCTGCTGTCCACCCCCCGTCAATCATCAGCGCACTTCCCGTTACAAGGGTTGAGGCATCAGAGGCAAGAAACTGCACAGCCCCCATGATGTCTTCCACCTCACCAACACGGTTGAGCTTTATCTTGTCCTCGATCCATTTCACCCGCGCAGGCTGCGAAAAGGTCTGCTCGGTAAGCGGCGTGCGCACAAAGGTCGGGCAAATTGTGTTCACCCGAATGCCATGCGGACCAAGTTCTATGGCCATGGATTTTGTGAACCCTTCCACCGCATGTTTCGATGCCGCATAAACAGACCTGTCAATTCCGCCGACAACCGCCATCTGGCTGGAAATATTGATGATAGAGCCTGTGCGCCCATCATTGATCATTGCCTGCGCAGCAGCGGCAGACGCGAAAAACGCACCACGCAAATTCACATCCATAACGGCATCAAACTGCGCCGGATCTGTATCGATAGCCGGTGAATGGCGTGCCATACCGGCACTGTTCACAAAGATGTCGAGAGGCCTGATCTCCATGATGGCGGCCTTCATCGCCTCGATATCACTGATATCTGCAACAATACCCTCAGCAGTAAATCCTGCAGTCATCATGGCCGAGATGACATCATCCAGCATGTCTTTGCGTCTTGCCATGATGATGACACAGGCTCCGGCCTCGGCCAAAGCAACCGCACAGCCAAGTCCGATACCGGATGTGCCGCCAATGACCAGAGCACGCCGCCCAGCAAGCGAGAATGACGGGGTTTTGGGAAGTTCGGTCATTGTGCGCCCTCGGCGGTTGATGCGGGCGGGATTGCCTGCATGGACAGCCCGTCATCAAACGGAATGGCGGCCATGCTGCGGGCCTTGTTGAATTCCCGCATACGTGCCAACACGTCCACACCAAGCTGCATATGAACATTCAGTACGTCAAACAACACCCAGTTTTCGCGAATTTTTCCAGCTTCAAGGTGCCAGAAATCCACACTGCACAGGGTAATTTCGCGGCCCGCCGGTGCAAGGCCCATCCAGCCATCATGGGTCACTTTCATCCGCATGTTTGGCCAGCCTGTCTCACAGACATAATCACCAACGGCGATCCAGTGCGAATGCAGGTCAGCCATCTGTTCAGCCGCAAGGCGATCACCTGTTGGATCCACTTTACGGTCAGGCATGCCGCGCAGGAACGGTATCTGGTGCCAATGCCGAAAACCGCGGATACCGCGACCAGTCCCAACACCGGCCGGACCGTACCAGTTGAACCGGGGATGCCAGAATTCTTCCAGTCGCATAACGCGCGGGTCAGGGTTTTCAGGATGACGGCACATCGCGGTTTCCATCTGTTTCAGATGTTCCAGACTGGCCGCGCCATCGCCTGCCACTGTCAGCCCGTCGCCGGTCAAGGGACCTGGGGTGCACAGGAACGCGCCAAGTTGCGGTGCCATTGGCCATGCTGATGCTTGCATCATCAGCTCGGGGATATCCCAGATGGCATGTATCTCGGTCACCTTGCCATCGGTAATTCTGAAAAACTCGTGATAGCGCATGTGCGCGAGGTGGCCAGTTGGCGGAATGTCGAGGAACGGAGCCATGAAACTGCCAAAATAGTTGCCCATGGTGCCAACCCAGTCATCACCTTCCGGGGTGGTGCCGGCAAGACAGATCATGTCGCGCCGTTCCAGATCTGGCATCGCTGCGAGCAGCGGCGCATAGACCGTATCAAACAGCGTCATTGTACCTTGCAGATCACCAAACGGATGGCACATGCGAATGCAAATTTCCGGGGCCGCCACGTCATCAAGTGCGCGGCGTACCGGGCCCTCGGCAAAGGACTGGGCAGCCGCGATGAAAGGCGCAACGACCCCCTTTAGTTGATCGGCATGGGCGATTGTTCCTGTCATTCTGCGGCCTCGCCAAAGGGCACGTTCTTGCCGCCATAACGGCGCACCCTGATATTGGCCTGCTCGGCATGTCCGACAAACCCTTCCAGCATACAAAGGCGCGAACAATAGGCACCGATTTCGGCCGCTGCCGCATCGGTCAGAACCTTTTGATAGCTGTGTGTTTTCAGGAACTTTCCAACCCAAAGGCCGCCCGTGTACCGGCCTGCCTTTTTGGTGGGCAGTGTATGGTTAGTGCCAATGACCTTGTCACCGTTCGCCACATTGGTGCGCGGGCCAAGGAACAATGCGCCATAACATGTCATATGTTCGAGGAACCAGTCGTCGCGATCTGTCATGACCTGAACATGCTCGGACGCAATCTCGTCAGCCATCTGCAGCATCTCATCATAGGTATCGCAGACAATCACTTCGCCATAATCGCGCCAGCTGACGGATGCCGTGTCTGCGGTAGGCAGAATGCCCAGCAGGCGGTCAATTTCGGCAAGCGTTTCATTTGCCAGCGCTTCGGAATTCGTCAACAGCACAGCCGGTGAATTATAACCATGTTCGGCCTGACCAAGCAGATCGGTGGCGCACAGTTCTGCGTCTACCGTTTCATCAGCGATGACCATGGTTTCGGTTGGTCCGGCAAACAGATCAATGCCAACGCGCCCGAACAGCTGCCGTTTGGCTTCGGCGACAAAGGCGTTGCCGGGCCCAACCAGCATATGGACAGCTTCGATCGTTTCGCTGCCAATGGCCATGGCACCCACCGCCTGAATGCCGCCAAGAACATAGATTTCATGGGCACCGCCAAGATGCATCGCTGCCACAACAGCGGCATTCGGGCGTCCCTGATATGGCGGAGTTGTTGCCACAATGCGCGGGACCCCGGCAACCGAGGCCGTCAGAACAGACATATGGGCCGACGCCACCATGGGAAACTTGCCAGCTGGCACATAGCAGCCAACCGATTGCACGGGGATGTTTTTATGGCCAAGGATAACGCCTGGCATCGTCTCGACCTCGACATCCTGCATCGATGCACGCTGAATTTCCGCAAACTTGCGCACCTGTGCCTGGGCGAAACGAATATCTTCCATATCACGCGGCGATACCTCGGCAATCAGTTCATCGATCTCTCGCTGTGACAAGCGATAACTCTCCGGTGTGTAATTGTCGAACTTGTCAGCCAGATCGCGGATGGCCGCATCGCCTCGTGCTTCAATATCGGCAAGGGCGTCTTCAACAACCGCGCGTACCTTCGCGTCATCCTCCGAGCGTTCGATCTGTGGTTTGCCACTTTTCAAATACCGAATTGCCATTTCATACCTCCAGATTTTATGCGGCCAGATTATGTGCCGTCGGGCCGCGGTGCCTGCCGCTCGCCCCTGTCAAAGGCTTCCCAGCCCTCACCATTGAATAGATCGACACCAAGCTGTGCCATTACATGCGGGAAATCGACCATCACCCAGTTATCAGCAATCTTTCCATCGACGACCTTCCAGAAGTCCATATAGCGGATTTCGACGGTTTTGCCGGTTGCCGCTATGCCCATGAATTCGCCAGAATGCACAGCTTCCTGCCGCCCGAATGCGGCGGCCCACTCGCCCATATAGAGCCGCGCCTCATCAATACAGACCTTGTCGGAAAACGCTGCCTGAAAGGGCCGTTGCCAGTTGTCCTGAAACTCTTTCAGGCCGGTTTTGGTGCCGCAGCCGGCATTGCCCATCCAACGAAAGTTTTCGGCAAAGAAAGCGCCGATGTCATCGATCCGGTGATCGTTCAGCCCGTCGACCATGCCTTCGATGACGCGGCGCGTTTCATCCGTTTGCGACAGATCTGTATCGCGGCTGAGAACGGCTTGTTCCGGGCGTACACCAGTCATGTGTCTAGACCTCCGTAACGCGATTGCCAGTTGTCGAATCGAACAGATGACAGGCAGAAAGTGGCAGCGTGATGTGGACAGGATCGCCAATCTCTGCACGGAATTCCTTGCCGGCTTTCACCGCCACCATTCCGCCGCCAGCCCGCACTGTGACCATCGTCGCATCGCCCAGCAATTCGATTGCATAGACAGGCGCGCTGATCGTACCGCCCTTTGCGCCGCCCGATTTGAAAGCACTGCCCCCCTTCGCACCAGACATGATCGTTGCATCCTCGGCGCGGAAGCCCAGTGTGACATCACCGTCAGCATAAGAAATGCCGCCTATAGATATGTTTTCACTATCAAATTTACCGCCCGACAGTTGTCCGTAAACAAGGTTCATTGCCGGGCTGCCAATAAAGCTGGCCACGAATACATTGGCTGGGCTGTCATAGATATCGGTCGGGGTGCCAACCTGCTGGACGATCCCCTTGTTCATGACGACGACCCGGTCCGCCAGTGTCATCGCTTCAATCTGGTCGTGCGTCACATAGATCGTTGTGACCTTCAATTCATGGTGCAGATGTTTGATCTGCGCGCGTGTTGATACGCGCAGCTTGGCGTCGAGGTTCGACAGAGGTTCATCCATCAGAAATACATTTGGTTCGCGCACAATGGCACGGGCAAGTGCCACACGCTGGCGCTGGCCTCCTGACAGCTGGGCTGGCCGACGGTGCAGGAATTCGTCAAGCTCAACCATTGATGCGGCACGGCGCACGCGCGCATCATGTGTTGCGGGGTCAACCTTTCGTACCTTCAGCGGAAAGCGGATATTTTCGTACACATTCATGTTCGGATAGAGGCCATAAGACTGAAACACCATGGCGATGTCGCGGTCCTTTGGTTCCAGACCATTCACAACCTGCCCGTCGATCTGCACCTCGCCGCCGGTGATCTCTTCAAGACCGGCAATCATCCGCATTGTCGTTGTCTTGCCGCACCCTGACGGGCCCAGCAGGACAAGAAATTCCTGATCGGCAATCTCAAGATCGAAATTATCGACACCGACGAAGCTGCCCCATCGTTTTGTCAGATTTTTCAGTCGTATACCAGCCATCTCCGGCTCCCTATCCCTTGACTGCGCCGGCCGTAAGCCCGCTGACAATCTGCCGCTGGAACACCATCACAAGAACGAACAGCGGTGCTGTGGCCGACACAACTGCCGAGACGGCATACATAACATTTCCCTGCTCCTGTGCATTGCCAAGGAAGCCGGCAATCTTTGGCACCATGGTCTGGTTCTCTTCGGTCAGCAGCAGCGCGGTCAGCGCAAAATCGTTGTAGGCCAGCAGGAAACTGAACAGGCCGGTGGTGATCACGCCCGGCCACATCACCGGAATGATGACATAGCGGAACGCCTGAAACCGTGTGCAGCCGTCAACCATCGCGCTTTCATCCAGATCCTTTGGAATGTTCAGAAAAAAGCTGTGCAGCATCCACAATGTAAAGGGCTGGTTGATTGCCACCATGACGATGATTGTGGTTGTCAGATGGCCCCAGATGTTCAACTGGAAGAACGGCAGCAGATAGCCTGAAACAAGCGTGATATGCGGCATTGCCCGAAAGATCAGTGCGATAATCAAAATCCAGAACGCGTATCTGAACCCGGAACGTGCCAGCGCATAACCGCCAAGTGTGCCCAGCGTCAGCGATATTGTGACAACCGAACATGTGACAATCGCCGTATTGATTGTGGCCTTCCAGAATTCCTCTTTGATCCAGGCACCTTCATATCCGGCACCGGTAAAGGCCCCGCCGGTTTCCGCCATCGTGCGAATACCGTGCAGTGCATAGCGCCAATCCTGTTTTGAGAAGAAATCTGCCTCAACCTTGAAGCTGCCCCACAAGGTCCACAGGAATGGCACCGATGCAACAGATATCCACAAGGCGAGAAAGCCAAGGCTGAGAACGGAAAGCCATAAGGGTGATCGTGTCATCTGTCAGTTGCCCCCTTCACGCGCGTTGCCGATTGTCGCGCCAGGTACGCAGCACCACAGGTGCCAGCAGAATGCACACCCCGGTGATGGTCAGCATCGATGTGGCCGCCGCAGAACTGAACAGCGTTGTGCCATCGCTGCCCCGCAAATCATTGTAGATGATCCATGACAGTGACGTGGCGTTGGCTTCTGCATTGAAACCGACCACAGGCTCAAAGACCCGGAAATTGTCCATCAGCTGAATAAGCGCAATGAACACCACAAGCGGTGCCAGATGCGGCAAAACAACATGCACAACACTTTGCCAGCGTGAGGCACCATCAATCATGGCGCTTTCCAGCGTATCCTTGGGCACTGTCTGCAGGCCGGCATAGAAAACGACAAAGGCAAAGGGCGCATGATGCCAGACGCCATAAATGATCAACGTGATCCATGTGAGAGCTGGCGAAGCTTTCAGCGACAGGTCGGGGTCATCGAAAATCAGCTGCAGCGTCCCGCCAATAATGCCGCGTGAGTCAATCATCCAGAACAGGATCAGTGATCCGATCAGAGGTGTGACAATCATCGGCAGAAGCGACACGAAAATCGTTGGCCCCTTTACAACGCCGGGAAGCCTGTTGACGGACAGGGCGATGAAAAAGCCCAGAATGAGGACAAACGGCGTCACAACAAACGTATAGGTCAGCGTGAAAGCCAGTGCCTTGTAGAAAGGCAGATTGAAAACTGCGCCGAAAAAGGCACCGGGCCCACCGCCAGCCTGCATGGCCGCTGAAATTTCCTCAAATGCCAGATGGTTCCGGTTGGTGTAGGTGCCAAGCCCGTTGAAGCGTCCAAGAGGCTTGTCCGCCTGCAACTGGGCGGTGGCATCTGCGTTGATGACCTCAACTTCCTTGCATCCGAAGGGCCCGCAATTCTTGACCGTCTCGACAACCTGCTCATGCTCGATATGCAGCGACTGCACACCGACCGATATGATCGGCAGGGCGATAAACAGCAGCATCGCAAGAGCGGAAGGCCAGATAAATGTCAGAAAGGTACGATGCGGCATCTTGCCCGTCTTGTTGGCTGCATGTGGGAATAGATTAAAAAATGGCAGAGAGCGTCGTGCGCTCTCCGCCTTTATTCACAAGGCCTACAGGAAGCCCTTTTCTGTGGCAGCTGCGGTGTAGGCAGCTTCGATGTCAGCCAGTGTCTGCTCGGCGCTTTCATTGCCCTGCAGGAAATCGGCAATCTCGGCACCAAGGGCACCATGCATTGCGCCCATCCATGGCAGCATCGGATATGGTGACGCACCACCAGCAGCCGAAGCAACCACGCCAACACCCGCTGCGCGCGGCTCTGAACCGGCGATCAGCCAGTTGGCGTCACTTGCATTGGCAGCAGCCATGTCCGAAGACAGGCCCTGCATCATCGCAACAAAGCTCGCCTCGGCGTCAGCAGCAGAAGCGTTCTTGGCAATTGCGAAACCATCCCACCACAGTGTGGTTGACGGAACCGAACCACCAGCAACCGATGTTGCGGCTGCAAACATGGTGTTGCTTTCGATCTCTGGTGTTGAACCCTCACCATCGGTAACGGCACCGGCGCGTGAACCCCAGAGGTTTGTCAGCGCAATGTTGCCAGCCTCCCACTCAGCCTGAATGGCGTTGGAGTCATGGGTCAGGTAGTCAGGATTCATGTAACCTGTCAGCGCCTTCATCATTTCAAGCGTTGCAACGCCTTTGGCATTGTTGACTGACGGTTCGGCTGTGCCGGGCTTGAAGAACGCACCGCCATGACCGAGATACATGTTCACGAATTCTTCGCCAAGGTTCCAGCCGGCCTTGTATGTGCCGCCGATCGGATAGTCCATCAGACCCTTGGACTTGATGGCCTCAGCTGCAGCAAGCACCTCTTCATAGGTGGTTGGCACACCAACGCCAGCAGCGTCGAGGATGTCCTTCCGATAAAACAGGTGCTGGGCGTTCGCCATGAAGGCAATCGCCATGACCTTGCCGTCGATTGTCACTTTCTGCATGTCCTGAATGCCAGCACCATGCTTGGCGATCAGATCATCAAGCGGCATGGCCAGACCGTCATTCATCACAGCAACAAGTGTGCTGTTGGTGACATGCGATGTGGTGAATTCAGGTGGATTAGCTGTAAAAGCCGGAACGATCAGGTCCTTGTGGTCCTTGTTCAGGTTTACGGTGATATCAGCGCTGCCACCATCGCATGCGCGCATAGCTGCAGAAACGGCCTGGGTTGCCGGAAAGTCGTTGGCTAGAACTTTAACAGAGCCGTAAATGCCACATCCGGCATAGGCTGAGCTGGACATTACGGCCATGGTGCCGGCCGCGACAAGTGTTCTCATATACATCACGTTCACTCCCTCGTGTTAGGATGCTAGTCTGTTGGCCATGCGCCGGGTCAATCTGCCGCCCGACTGCAAAATCTGGCAGCCGGCGACGTAGTGCAGACTGCAAAATCTCGGATTGATAGACCAAATCCGAAAAACAGTAGACAGCTGATAACCTGCTTGGCAAGTTGATTTTGCATACGAATGCAATTTTATCCTGCAGCTTTATATACTTCCTAGGTATGTGACTTAAATGTCTGATTTTCAGCAAGAAAAAAATATTGTTCTCGAATTTTATGAGGCGCTTGATTCGGCCAGGCCGGGTGAGGTTGAAGGCGTCTTGAAAGGCGCTGTTGTAGCGGATTACATCTGGCGAGGATTCTATCCATTTGACGTTCACACCTCATCTGCATCAGTGGCCAGTTCTTTCTGGGACCCGCTGAAAACATCGCTCTCGTCGCTGCAACGCCGGATGGATATCTTCTTTGCCGGACGCAACCAGATGGATGATTATTCCAGTGTCTGGGTGGTTTCGATGGGGCATTTGACAGGATTGTTTGATGCGCCGTGGCTTGGCATCGCCCCTACCCGCAAGATCGCAATGCTGCGATATGCGGAATTCAACAGGATCATCGATGGCAAAATTGCAGAAACCGCGATGTATTTTGATATCCCGCATCTGATGATGCAGGCCGGCTTGACCCCTTTCCCGCCGCAAACGGGTGAACATCTGGTGCAGCCGGGCCCGATGACCCATGACGGCTTGCTGTTTGGCCCGCAACCTGCTGCAGAGGGAGAAAAAACGCGTGATGCAATCAATGCGATGATCACTGACCTCGGCCAATGGGACAGCGGGATGGGCCTTAAGGACGAGCTGCGCCGCACCTGGCATGAGGATATGATGTGGTGGGGCCCTGCCGGTATCGGGTCCACCTACACAATTGAACGCTATGCAGAACAGCATTCAGGCCCATTCCGTGCCGCCTTTGCCGACCGGTCAAAGACTCGCCATATCTGCCGCGTGACAGAGGGGCATTTTGGCGGATTCTTCGGGTGGCCAAACTTTACCGCCAAACTCGCAGGCGATTTCATGGGACGGCCAGCAACTGGCAAGCCTGGCGAATTCCGCGTTATCGATCTGTATCGCCGTGACGGTGACAAGCTGGCAGAAAACTGGATCTTCATTGATCTGCTGCATTTCTGGAAGATGCAAGGAGTGGATATTCTGGAAACGGCGCAGATAAAGTAGAACAATTGATCTGCTGACATTTGATGTGATCTGCCGGAAATTGAACCGGTTTTGGCAGGACACCCGCCTCCTGTGCCTGAAATCCGGTCACATTAACGCATTTGCCGATCACACCATCCCTGATAGGATTTTCCTCATATTTAGTCATCTACGGTTCATCTCATGCAATTTCACCTGAACGGCTTTCAGCCGGGCGATCCGGATATCTCACCAGCTGCAACGCCCGCCCAGTCTGACGGACTGCCCGAAGCTGTTGATGTGCTGATTGTAGGCAGTGGGCCAGCCGGCCTGACATTGGCGGCGCAGATGTCTGCGTTTCCGGATATCACCACACGGCTGGTCGAGTCCAAGCCCGGCCCGATGCAAAAGGGTCAGGCTGATGGTGTGTCCTGTCGGTCCATGGAAATGTTCGAGGCGTTCGGCTTTGCCCACAAGGTCATGCGCGAAGCCTATTGGGTGAACGAGACAACCTTCTGGAAAAGCGATCCAGAAGCGGCTGACCAGATTATCCGCACTGGCCGCATTCAGGATGTTGAAGACGGCATGTCAGAGATGCCGCATGTGATTTTGAACCAGGCGCGTGTGCATGACATGTATCTGGATGTGATGCAGCGTTCTCCGCATCGCCTGCAGCCTGATTATAACCGCAGGCTGGACAGCCTGACGATCACCCCGGGTGACACCCATCCGGTAACAGCCGTGCTGATCCACAAGATCGAAAGCCCTGATACCGGAGAGATGAGCGAAATACGTGAAACTGTGAAGGCGCGCTATCTTGTCGGCTGTGATGGTGCGCGCAGCGCGGTTCGCGGTGCCATGGGGCTGGAGTTGAAAGGTGATTCCGCCAACAAGGCGTGGGGCGTGATGGATGTTCTGGCTGTCACAGACTTTCCGGATATTCGCCAGAAGACCCTGATACAGGCAACTGGCAGTGGTGCCTTGCTGATCATTCCGCGCGAAGGCGGCTATATGGCCCGCATCTATGTCGAGATGGAAACCCTTGGCGAAGGTGAACGTGTTCGCAACCGCAATATCAGCCTCGAGGATTTGATTGCCGCCGCGCAGCAAATCTTCCGGCCACATAAATTTGACGTGAAAGACACGATCTGGTGGTCGGTCTACGAGATTGGCCAGCGGTTGACCGACAAATTCGACAATGCAGACGAAGATCCCGACGCTCCCCTGCCCTCGGTTTTCATTGCGGGTGACGCCTGCCACACGCACAGCCCGAAGGCCGGTCAGGGGATGAATGTGTCGATGGGTGACAGCTTCAATCTGGGCTGGAAGTTGGCCGCTGTCATTCAAGGGCGATCAAACCCTGATCTGCTGCGCAGCTATTCGGGTGAACGCGCGGCGGTGGCGCACCAGCTTATCGCATTTGATCAGGAATGGACAAAAATCCTCGCCGAACAATCACGTGAAGTCGGCAACACGCCCAAATTCCAGAAATATTTCGTTGAGCATGGCCGCTACACCGCTGGCCTGTCGGTGCGTTATTCGCAATCATCGCTGACAGGGGCCGCGACATGGCAGAATCTGGCAACCGGTTTTGATATCGGCATGCGGTTTCATTCTGCGCCTGTTGTGCGGTTGGCCGATGCAAAGCCGATGCAGCTTGGTCACAGTATCCGCGCTGATGGGCGGTGGCGGCTGTTTCTGTTTGCGGATGGCAATCACCCCTCTTCTGATGACAGCCGGTTGAAGCATCTGTGTGATTTTCTTGAGGCTGATCCATCATCGCCGGTTATGGCGCATACCGCAGCGGGTGAGGATCACGACGCTGTGATAGATGTGCGCGGCGTTTTGCAATGCGGGTTCAGGGATATCAATCTTGGTGATTTGCCAGCCATTCTGCGCCCGCCAAAAGGCCGCTTCGGACTGATTGACCAGGAAAAGGCGTTCTGTCCAGATTTCAAGAACGCTGCCGATATCTTCGACATGCGGGGCATCGACCGCAAAGAAGGTTGCATGGTGATTGTACGGCCAGATCAATATGTGGCGCATGTCCTGCCACTTGATGAAACAGCAGAATTGTCGGCGTTTTTCCGCGGATTTCTGGTGGACCGTCGTTCCGCTGGCTGATCTCTTCCTGGCTAGTTGTCCTTTGCCATCATGCGCGTGATCGCCGAGACAAGAAGGCTTTTGTCAGCGTGATGAATGGTGCGAACGGTCTGCACCTTGTTGTCAAGCGAGCCGGAGCGACTCTCAGCAAGGTTGCGCAAGGCATCACCGCGCCGCATGCGGGCGCGTTCCTCTGCTTTCAGTTTGGATAGCCTGTCCTTTGACTTGTCGTTATGTGTCATTGCCTTTCCTCATCTTTGTCACTTCGGCTTCATCATCGCGATACGCGTCCACGGAAAACGCCAGAACTGGGCGTTTAGCGGATCAATCCCGTCGGCCTCGCTGAACGCAGCAATGTCGATATCGACAAAGCCGGTTTCGCGCAAATCCCCGGGCAGGTCACTGTCGAACAACGCTTTCATGAACGGTTCATTATTCCGCTTGCTATGGCCCTCCATGATGAACCGGTCAAAGGGGGTTGGCAGCAACCAGAAATCCAGATGAACAGCGATACCGCCAGGGCGCAAAACACGCCAGCTTTCAGCAAACATTTCACGCCGTGCGGTGTCAGGCATTTCATGCAGCAACATTGTCGATGTCACCAGATCAACCGATTCATCAGCGCATCCGGTATGGCGGGCATCAGCCTGCCTGAAAACCATATTGTCACGGCTGTCACGCGCTGCCTCGCTTGCGGCCACACGCAGGCATGGCGCTGCCAGATCAACAGCTGTGATATGGCTGCCTGGTGATGCTGTCCAGAAGGGGCGGGTCGATTTACCGAATCCGCATCCCAGATCGAGAATGTCGGGTGCCTCAGTGGTCAACCGCTCATCGCCAAGCACCGAGTCGGTAAAGCGGTCATGCAGATCACGGTGGGATTTATTCAGAAGTGGTGTGGTTGTGCGGGCACCGCGTTCATAGATCAAACCTGATACTGGCTCAGACCAGACACCGCCCGGATGCTGATGGATATCAACGGATGTGTAATAGGCAGGCTGTTCGAAATGTTCGTCAAGCTGCAGTGCATCAGGTGTCAGTGGTTCGAGAAGTGCGTCGACCAGCGCGTCCTGGCGTTCACGGTGATAGGGTGCCAGACCATAGCTGCCGCTATATTTCATCTTCTGGAGATGACGTTCAAACCAGGCAAACAGCCGGTAGTCTGTGTTGGTGTCCATATGCGCGGCTATGGTGGCAACATCATCTTCCGGACCTGCATCCGCATACTTGTCTTTCAGCGCCGGATACATTTGCGTGGTCCATTGCTTTTTGACGGCAAGCAGAAAATCCTGACCAGCAACAAAATCCTGTTCTCTCATAAGAATAAAGCCCTTCAAGACATAAAATGTTTACACAAAGCGTTGGAGAATGTCGTCGCTTGCCGGCACCGAAGCCTGTTCGCCCTTCAGGGTGGCCATCAACCCGCTTACAAACCGTTCCAGATCGGGTTGCATGGCAGCGCGTTCTGCATCATCAGGCGCATCATCCAGCGCGCCGTCAGGCAGATGCCCGGATGCCTGAAGCTTGCCTTCCAGCCGGTGCAAGCGTGCACGCGTTACCCATAATTCAGTTGCCAGCGCCATGCTGAAAGCCATCAGCCTGTCGCTTTCGGGCGTGCTGAGGAATTGTTGTTCATGGTCGCGGTCATTCATACCCTGATCCTGCTGCTGTCGCTCACCCCTACAGGCTAGGTATTTCCGGCGCGATGGTCAAACCTGTGTCATCAGTAAAACCCGTCCCGGCTGTGTGCGCAGCGTATCAGATCGCCGCGCGTATGATGAAAAGGGGCGCAATATGCCGCGGCTGCATTGACGGCATGACGGGCAAACTGACACGATACTTGCATGACCAGCACCCTGACGGTGTTTCCATGGCCATTGACGTTCATGCCGGGGTTTGATTATGGATGATGAACAGCAAGAATCTGAGTTTCTGGCTGCCCTTGCGGCACTGACCGCGAAATACAGCGCCTACAGCGCGCCAAAAGTCTATAGCGATGGTGATATTATAATCCGGCTCGATCCGGCGATGAAGAAAAAACGGCAGCGGGGCAACGCCCTTGCCGACACGTTCAGCCGCATGATGAAGGATGATATCAAGCCGCCCGGTCGCAAAGGCTGGATCGAATAAAAAAAACCCCCACCGGCCAGGCCGGCGGGGGTATCCGTCATGCGATCGAAATGGGCGATGACGAATGAGGGAAAACAGAGAGAGAGATAAAACATGATCAACTTCGTCACTCAGGGTAACGGCGATTTTTCGATTATGTTTAGGGTGAATGCGAAATAGCTGACAAGTAAGCGCACAGATGCCGTCAGTCGGCACATCTCGATAGCGCACGCAATTTATACAGACCTGCCAGTTGAAAATTTGGTGTGATCAATAGCAAAGACGGCCAGCGTTCACGCCTTGTGACGGTCGGCAAGAATGGTGATCACATCATCCAGCTGCATGTCACAGTCAGCCAGAAGCACAAGCATGTGATACATCAAATCGGCAGCTTCATTTGCGATTTCAGCCGGATCATCCTTCATCCGTGCCAAGGCCAGCTCGACGCCCTCCTCGCCAACCTTCTGCGCGATGCGGGCCTTGCCGGCATCAAACAGTGACGTCGTATAACTGCCCTCGGGCATTTCAGCCCGGCGGTCACGAACCAGCTCGTCCAGTGCAGCAAGAAAACCGGCACCTTGTGGCAGGCTGTCACCAAAACAGGTGCGCGCACCCGTATGGCAGGCTGGCCCGGCAGGCCGCACACGCACAAGCAGCGTGTCACCATCACAATCCATAGCGCCATCGACGAATGCCAGCCTGTTGCCAGAACTCTCCCCCTTCATCCACAGCCGTTTCTTCGACCTGCTGTAGAAGGTGACATAACCGCTTTCCAGCGTTGCCATCAGCGCGTCACGGTTCATGTATCCAAGCATCAGAACCTGGCCATCTTCGGCATTCTGGACAATCGCCGGAACCAGCCCGTCTCCCTTTTTCCAGTCAATGCGATCAGCCATGTCATTTGTCAGCGGCAGCGGGCCGCGATCAGGCGTATCGGCCATTGTCAGATCCTCACTTCGATATTGCGGTCTTTCAGATACTGCTTCAGCTTTGGCACCGGTATCTGGCCGCTGTGAAAGACCGAGGCAGCAAGGCCGCCATCGATCCCGGTATGTTCAAAAAGATCTGCAAAATGCGCATAGTCGCCGGCCCCGCCCGATGCGATGACCGGCACCGAAACAGCGCTGCGAACAAGCGCCAGCTGCTGCAGATCATAGCCGCGCTTTACCCCGTCATTATTCATACAGTTCAGGACAATTTCGCCAGCTCCGCGGCCCGCAGCTTCGCGCGCCCATTCAACTGTGTCACGTTTTGAGGAAATGGTTTTGGTTTCATCTCCAGTATATTGATAAACAACATATTTGTTGTTGCCTTCATCATCGGTTTCGCACCGACTGTCGATCCCGACAACAACGCATTGCGTTCCAAACGCATGCGCCAGGGTTGTGATGAATTCAGGATTTTCCAGGGCTGGTGAATTGACCGATATCTTGTCAGCCCCGTCATTCAGGATCGCTTTTGCATCATCGACGCTACGAATGCCGCCCGCCACGCAGAACGGAATATTGATCCGCCGCGCCACCTTGTTGACCCAGCTCTTGTCGACAACGCGGCCATCACTGCTGGCGGTGATGTCATAGAATACCAGTTCGTCCACGCCCTCATCCGCATAGCGTTGCGACAGTTCCAGAATATCCCCCATGTCACGGTGATTTCGGAACTGGACCCCTTTGACAACGCGACCGTCACGCACATCCAGACAGGCGATGATCCGTTTGGTCAGCATGATTGTGTCTCCCCCAATGCCAGTGCTTGCCGAAGGTCGATCACCCCTTCATAGATGGCCTTGCCGATGATCACCCCGTCGGTACCAAGCCCGTCCAGATCAGAAATCCCGCTGACACCACCAGAGGCCTGAAGCTGGATCGAGGGAAACCGTGCCTTCACATCGGCATAGAGCGAGCGGTTGGGTCCTGTCATGGTGCCATCACGGTCAATATCGGTGCACAACACATGGATAAGACCAGCATCGGCAAAGCCGTCAATAAAAGTATCAAGACCAAGATCGCTTGCTTCCTGCCAGCCGGATACGGCGATCATGAATCTGTTATTTCGGCGGATGACATCGGCAGCAAGGCAGATGGTCTCACTGCCAAAGTCGCGGATCATGGCAGCCACCGCATCATGGTCACGCACAGCAAGCGAGCCGATCACAATCCGGCTGGCCCCGGCAGCCAGCAATGCCGCAACATCCTCGCGGCTGCGAATGCCGCCGCCGGTCTGCACTTTCAGGCCTGATCCGGTGATGATGTCAGCGATCACGCCGGTTTGCCGGTTGGCCGGGTCTTTTGCGCCGTCAAGATCAACCAGATGCAACCAGTGCGCGCCCGCATCAGCATAGGATCTGGCAACCGCAACAGGGTCGGTGCCATATGTGGTCTGTTGCGCAAAGTCGCCCTTGTGAAGGCGGACAACCGCGCCGCCGATCAGATCAATTGCCGGATAGATAATCATGTGAACTGACTGATCCTTTCCTAAAGATCGATAAAATTCTGCAGAATGCGTGCGCCGACCGGGCCCGACCGTTCGGGATGGAACTGCGCGCCCATGAAATTGCCGCGTGAGGTCAACGCCGTGAAATCGACGCCATAGCTGCAACTGGCCACAGTGTCGGCAGTGACCGGAGCGGCATAGCTGTGAACAAAATAGACATGTGACCCGGGTTCAACCCCCTGAAGCAACGGGTGGTCCACCCCGCCGGGTGTTGGCTGCAGCCGGTTCCAGCCCATATGGGGCACGGTCAGGCCGCTTGCCGCATCGAACGCATCGACGCGCGCCGGGATAACACCAAGAAGCGGTGTTGCGCCTTCTTCCGACTCGTCAAACAGCAATTGCATCCCAAGACAGATGCCAAGCACCGGTTGTTTCAGAGAGCGGATGCAATCCAGCAGGCCCGCCTGCCGCAACCTGTCCATCGCCACCGGGGCCGCGCCGACGCCCGGCAGGATCACCTTGTCGGCTGACATGATGACATCGGGGTCAGCAGTCAGGGTTCCGTTCGCACCGCAGCGTTCAAGCGCAAACATGACCGAGGCGATATTTGCGCCGCCACTATCGATAATCGCAATCATCAACGCCTCTCCTACAGCATGCCTTTGGTGCTGGGCAATTCAGCCCCGTCAAGGCGGATGGCCTGACGAAGCGCCCGCGCAAACCCCTTGAAACAGGCTTCAACCATGTGATGGGCATTCTCGCCCGTTACCTCGATATGCAGATTCGCCTGCATGTTCTCGGCAAGCGAACGGAAGACATGCTCAATCATGTCTGTCGGCAGGTCGCCAACATGGTCGCTCGGAAAGTCCGCCTTGAAATCAAGGTAATATCGCCCGCTCAGATCAAGCGCGACGGTGACCAGCGCTTCATCCATGGGCAGGCAGAAGCCGTATCGCCCGATCCCGCGCTTGTCACCAAGGGCTTCACGCAGGGCTGTACCCAGCGCAATCGCGCAATCCTCAATGGTGTGATGCGGGTCGATATGCAGATCGCCATCGCATTCAAGGGTCATTGAAAAGCCGGCATGTTTGGCGATCTGGTCCAGCATGTGATCGTAAAAACCAACGCCTGTATTGATGGAAACAGGTCCCTTGCGGTCAAGGTTTACCGATACGGCAATGGCTGTCTCGCTGGTTTTACGTACCTTGGATGCCACACGCTCTGCCGGCGGTTGTTCACCGTCCTCGCCGCGCATAAAGGCCAGCACGCGCGCCATGTCATCCGCGCTGCCAATCGAGATACGAATGCATCCGGCAAGCCCCGGCTGGTGTGACTGATTACGCAGAATGATCCCGGCCTTGCGGGCCGCGGCGCACAAGCCGTCAGCATCAGACACCCGTACCAGCAGATAATTGGCATCCGATGGAAATACGGTTTCGACACCATCGATGGCGGCAATCGCGCCAGCAAATTCCTTACGGCGTTGCAGCATATCAGCGCGCTTTTCAGCCAGTCTTTGCTGATTGGCAGGTGTCATGATGGTCAAGGCTGTGCTGATAACCGGCTGCGGTAATGGATAAGGTGCCAGCACCTTGGCCATCAGTTCACTGACATCCTGACGCGCAACCGCCGCCCCAAGCCTAAGCCCGGCTGCCGCATGCGACTTCGACAAGGTGCGCAAAATAACAAGATTGGCATGCGACTCAAGCCCGGCGATCAGACTGTCGGCAGTTGCGTAATCGATATAGGTTTCATCCACCACGACAAGGGCCCGACCAGCCAGCCGGTTGCACAGATCGATAATCCGGTCTTCCGACATCAGATTGCCTGTCGGATTGTTTGGGGAACAGACGAACACAATTTTTGTATTGTTATCAGCATGTTCTGTTATTTTATTGATATTCAGATCAAAGGAACTGTCAAGTGGTGCAGCACGCGCCTCAATCCCCTGAATGGCTGCTGATTGTGCATACATTGCAAAAGTTGGCGGGCAGATGATGATGTTGTCACTGCCGGGCACGCAGAACGCCCGCACAAGGCAGTCTATCGCCTCATCAGCGCCGCGGGTCAGTGTCAGGTTGCGTGATGAGATATCCAGCCAGGTGCAAAAGGCCTGCACCAGCGCCTGTGGTTGTTGCATCGGATAGCGGGCCAGCCCTTCGGCGCCGATGAAGGGTTCAAACGCACATTCATTCGCATCCAGAAAGATCGTTGATCCGCTTTCGGCAACAAGGGATCTGGCCGATGCATAGCCTTTCATATCACGGATTTCCGGCCGCGCGCGTTGCGCCATGCCGGCTTGTTCCGCCTTGCCTGAATTTTCAAGTTCCTGAGCTGTCATGGTGAGGTTCCATCTTGTCTGCGCGTTATTCAGTCCAGCATTTTTTCGATTGGTACGACGAGGATCGAGCTTGCACCGCGGGATTTCAGATCTTCCATGGTTGACCAGAACACCTCTTCCTCGCACACAGCATGCACGGCCACCATATCGTCACGCCCTTGCAGCGGCATGACAGTTGGTGACTGCGAGCCGGGCAGGATGGACTTGATCTCCTCCAGCGCGGCTGTCGGCGAATTCAACATGATATAGCGGCTGTTTTCGGCGCGCAGCACAGCGGTGACACGGGCCAGAAGCTTGTCACAAAGGGCAGCTGCATCGGCGTCCATCTCATTGTTCCGGATGATGACAGCCTGTGATTCAAGGATGATATCCTCTTCACGCAACCCGTTGGAAATCAGCGTGTTTCCGGTGGAAACAAGATCGCAGATGGCATCGGCAAGATGCGTACGCGGCGCCACTTCAACAGCGCCTTCCATGGTGACGATCTGCGCATCAATACCGTGTTCGGACAGGAACGCTGACAACAGGCCACGATAGGATGTGGCAATCGTCAAACCTGCCAGATCGGCAACACCCTTATATGGCATGTCATTGGGCACCGCAATGGACAGGCGACATCGCCCGAACCCAAGGGGCAACACCTGATCAAGACCACCAAATTGCTGGGGGTCCAGCGCTTTGGTTTCAAGCAAGGTGTTCTGGCCAAGAATACCAAGCTGGCAGACTTCCTTTTCAAGGAAGGCCGGAATGTCGTCATCACGGACCAGAAAGATGTCGAGCGGAAAATTGTGCGCCCGACACAGCAGCTGGTCTTTGCTTTTTTGCAACGAAATTCCCGCCTTTTCAAGAAGTGCAAAGCTTTTCTCGGAAAGCCGGCCATTCTTTTGAATAGCTATTTTCAGACGACCGTCAGTGCGACTTGATTTGGATAACATGGTGGCTGCTCCGTATTCCGGTTAATGCTCAGATCTTGCCCATGCGGCGCATGATTGTGCGATAACCGTCATTGCCATTATTCAGGAACCGCGCAACACGGACGATTGTTGCTGTGCTGACGGCGGTTTCGGCAGCGATCTGCCTGTAAGGCATTTTCTGAACCAGCATTTGGGCGACACGCCAGCGATCTACAAGCCCTTCAAGTTCGGCTGGCGTGCACAGGTCATGAAAAAAGCTTTCCACCTCCGCCAGCGTATCAAGCTGAAGGATTGCCTCATACAGGTCTGCCTCATGCGCCTTGTTGATCTGGTCCCGCTTCATGTCGCGATGCCAATATTAAGTTTCAGTGTGATAGCGGTTTAATACGCTAAAACAAATTTGTCAAACAGATATGTTTGTCAGATAGATATAGACAGAAAAATGGAAATGTGGCGAAGGAACCTGGCTGTGGATGTGTAATCAGTCGCGCAATTCGCGCACGCGCATGAAGCTGCACAACCGCCCGGCTTCAATGTCGATCTCGCTGATTGAGGGGGCATCGAACACGATGTCGGCAACACAGCTTGTGGGAAAATGCGACAGATCAGTATGCGCAATGCTGGAATCGACAAGATGATGCAGCAGAACAGCAAGGCCGGGGTTATGCCCGATGACCATCACGTTCTGCAGATCACCGCCATGCGCCTCAATCGCTGTCAATATTGTGGTGGCACTGGCCTCATAGATGCTGTCGGTAAAGATCGTTGGCAGCGAAGGCCAGTGGACAGACGCCCTGTCATATGTCTCACGCGTGCGGGCGGCACCCGACACGATGACCAGATCGGGAATGAGGTTGTTTTCAAGGATGAACCGTCCCATCCGGTCTGCATTGCGGCGCCCGCGCGGTGCCAGGGTCCGGTTGTAATCATCCTTGCCAGCCAGCGGATATTCGGCCTTTGCATGCCGAAACAGTGTTATGCGAGCCATTTATGCGCCTTTCTGTGGCAACTATTGCATCGCTAACCCTGTCTGCCAAGTCGCAACTGTCTGGCAAGTCTCAACTGTCTGGCAACTCGCAATCTCGTGACCGTAAGGCACTGCCGGACATAAAAATGGCCGCCGGACGATTATGTGAACTAATATCTGACGGCCTGACTGGCAGTTACAATGGCTGGTGCCCATTTACAAATCAGCCGGCGGCCTTACATTCAGGTCCTGAAGGGAACAAAAGACAATGCATCACAATACCGGCAGGCAGGACCTGCTGAATGCCATCGGCAACACACCCTTGATCCGCTTGAAAGCTGTCTCGGACGCGACTGGCTGCGATATTTATGGCAAGGCGGAATTCATGAATCCGGGCGGTTCGGTCAAGGACCGGGCAGCACTGGCAATCATTGAAGGAGCCGAAGCTGACGGTCACCTTGCGCCGGGGGGGATCATCGTTGAAGGCACTGCGGGCAATACGGGCATTGGCCTGACAATGGTCGGCAATGCCAAAGGCTATCGCACGGTGATCGTCATGCCTGAAACACAAAGTCAGGAAAAGAAAGATGTGCTGCGCCTGTTCGGGGCAGATTTGCGGCTTGTGGCGGCAAAGCCCTACAAGGACCCTGGCAACTATGTGCGCTATTCGGAACAGCTGGCAAATGAACTGGCCGCGAACCATGATGGCGGTGTGCTGTGGGCCAACCAGTTCGACAATACGGCAAACATGCTGGGCCATTATCAGACAACCGGGCCTGAAATCTGGCAGCAGACAGATGGCCGGATTGACGGATTCACCTGTGCTGTGGGGTCAGGCGGCACCATTGCCGGTGTTGGTAAATTTCTGAAAGAACAGAACCCCGAAATACGGATAGCCCTTGCCGACCCCGAAGGATCTGCACTCTGGCATCACTACATGCATGGAGAATTGAAGGCAGACGGCAATTCCATTTCCGAGGGTATTGGTCAGGGACGGATCACGGCAAATCTTGCCGAGGCACCGATCGATACGGCGTTTCGCCTTGCCGATGCCGATGCCTTGCCGCTGATCTATGATCTGATGGTCAATGAAGGGTTGTTCATGGGCGGGTCCACCGCCATCAATATTGCGGGCGCGGTTGAACTGGCGCGTGAAATGGGGCCAGGTCACACGATCGTCACGATCCTGTGTGACAGTGGTCAGCGGTATCAGTCAAAGGTGTGGAACCCCGATTTTCTGCGGTCCAAAGACCTGCCTGTTCCAGCATGGATGGAGGCATGACATGACATCACCATTGGTGACAGCTGACTGGCTGCGCGACAACCTTGCCGACGTGATTGTGTTTGATGCCGGATATCATCTGCCGACTGTGAACCGTGATCCGGTTGCCGAGTTTGAGGCTGCCCATATCCCGGGTGCGACGCACTTTGATATCAATGCGATTGCCGACCAGTCAAATCCCCTGCCCCACATGGTGCCTTCAGCTGATGAATTTGCTGCGGCGATGCGGGCGCTTGGTGTAAGCAGCGACAGCCACGTGGTGTTCTATGATGATTCGGCGATCAAGCCTGCCACCCGCGGATGGTGGATGATGCGGCTGTTCGGGCATGACAGGGTATCGGTTCTTGATGGTGGTCTGGCAGCGTGGCGTGGCATTGATGGCCCGCTTGAAGCAGGCGGGGCCTCCCCGCGTGCGCCTGGCAATTTCGTGGCAAAACCTTCGAACGGTGCTGGCGTGACCGATTATACCGCGATCGTCAGCGCGATTGGTGATGGTGGATTGGGGCAATTGCTTGATGCACGTGCCGCCGCACGTTTTGCCGGCAGCGCCCCCGAGCCCCGCGCCGGGTTGCGTTCAGGTCATATTCCGGGATCAAAAAACCTGCCGTTTGACCAGTTGCTGGATGATGATGGCAGGTTTCTGGCAGAAGCGGACCTGCGGCAACGCTTTGCCGCTGCCGGCATTGATAGCCAGCAACGTGTGATTACCAGCTGTGGTTCGGGTGTGACGGCCTGCGTATTGGCACTGGGGCTTTGCCTTGTCGGCAATGATGATGTCAGCGTGTATGACGGGTCCTGGACCGAATGGGGTGCCAGCAAGGCCTCGATCGAAACCGGCGACGGCTGACGCGCCGGGCACCGCCAACCCCTCCATCTGGCCGCCCTAACCTGATTAGCCTGCCCTCGCTAATATGTGGAGGTCTGGACGGGGTAGCCAGTTTAGACCGGGACTGGACAGCTCTAGTGATTCAGGATCTGGCTCAGGAACAGCTTTGTGCGATCGTTCTTCGGTTTGTTAAAGAATGTTTCCGGATCATTTTCCTCAATGATCTCACCCTCATCCATAAAAATCACTCGGTTGGCGACCTTGCGCGCGAAACCCATTTCATGGGTCACGACAAGCATTGTCATCCCGTCACCAGCCAGTTCGATCATCACATCAAGAACTTCCTTGATCATTTCAGGATCAAGAGCTGATGTCGGCTCGTCAAACAGCATGATTTTTGGGCGCATGCAAAGGGCGCGGGCAATCGCCACACGCTGTTGTTGACCGCCAGAAAGTTGTCCCGGATATTTCAGTGCCTGCTCAGGAATTTTAACCCGAGCCAACAAATCCATGGCAATCTCCTCGGCATCCTTGCGCGGCATGCGGCGCACCCAGATTGGCGCAAGCACGCAGTTTTCAAGTATCGTCAGATGCGGGAACAGATTAAAACTCTGAAAAACCATACCGACGTCGGATCTGATAGTTTCAATATCTTTCAGGTCGCTTGTCAGGTCAGTTCCGTGAACATTGATTAAGCCCTGCTGGTGTTCTTCAAGCCTGTTGATACAGCGGATCAAGGTTGATTTGCCTGATCCCGAAGGGCCACAAATGACGATCTTCTCTCCCTGCGCAACCTCAAGATCAATGTCTTTGAGGGCGTGGAAGTTGCCAAACCATTTGTGCATTGCCTCGATACGGATGACGTTTTCGCCAGTCGGTTTTTTTGCCATTGTATTTTCCTAGAACTCTATTTTTTCTGAAACTTGTTTTCAGTGTCGAGCTTACGTTCCAAATAGCCCGAATAAAGGCTCATACCATAGCAAAGGAAGAAGAAAATCACTGCTACAAAAAGATACATTTCACGATGCAATCCAGCCCAATTCAGATTAGTCAAAGCCGCTTTGCCCATGCCAAGGAGGTCAAACATTCCGATAATAAGCACCAGAGTTGAGTCTTTGAATAGGCCAATGAAAGTGTTCACAATCCCAGGGATTGATATTTTCAGAACCTGCGGCATGACAATTAAATACATCGTTTTCCAGTATGAAAGGCCAGCTGCGTTAGCTGCCTCTACCTGGCCCTTTGGAATGCCAGCGATGCCGCCGCGGATCACTTCGGCCATATAGGCTGATGCGAACAGTGTGACCATGATCAGAACGCGCACAAGCAGATCAAATGTTGTTCCTGGCGGCATAAAATAGTTCAGCATGGTCGATGCGATGAACAGCAACGCAATAAGGGGGACACCACGGATAAACTCGATAAAAACAACTGACAGTATTTTAACAACAGGAAGGTCTGAAGTCCGACCGAGCGCTAGCAAGATTCCCAAGGGTAAAGAAAAAGCAATTCCAGTAACGCCAATTATTAGAGTAAGAGCGAGGCCACCTATATCCTGAGATGATATAGGTGGCAATGCAAACCACCCAAAGATCAGCCAGCCAGCGATAAAAGGATACAGAGCTGTAAAGATAAATAAGGGCTTTCGAAAAGGCACTTTATCAAACAGAACCGGGCTAATCGCTACGAACAAAAAAACAAAGGATAAGTTAACGCGCCAAATTTCCGTTTCAGGGTAGAAGCCGTAGAGCAGCTGATTAAGCCGGACAGACGCAAATGCCCAACAGGCTGCTGACCCAGGGGATTCCATTAATTCCCAGCATTCCGCACGGTTCGCTGCGACAAAGATTGCATCAATGAATGCCCATTGCACAAAGCCTGGCAGAATGATGTAAAGCACATAAACCGCCAGTATCGTAAAAATTGTATCCGCTGGTGTGGCAAATAAGTTTTTCCGACACCAGCCAATCAACCCCACTTCCGAAACTGGAGGCGGTAGATCAGGATGCGTACCACGAGCGTATGATTTTTCCCTCATCATATCAACGAGCCTTAATTTTCAGCCGATAGTTCAGAAGATTCATCATGCCTGAAATGATGAGCGACAGGCAGAGATACATGCTCAAGACAATGACCATGGTCTCGACTTCCTTTCCAGTCTGCATCAGCGATATTGTGCCAATAGTGGCCACAATATCAAAATAACCAATTGCGACAGCCAGTGATGAATTCTTTGTCAGATTGAGATAGTTGCTTGTCAGCGGGGGTATGATAAGTGGAAGCGCCTGCGGAATAATCGCCAATTGCAATGTCCTGTTTGGTGTCAGACCAAGCGCATAGGCTGCTTCACGCTGGCCTTTGTGGATGGCAAGGATGCCGCCACGTACAATTTCAGCAATGAAACACGATGTGTAATAGGACAACGCCAGCCATAGAGCCAGATATTCAGGCTTCAGGGAAACACCGCCCTTGAAGTTGAAACCCTTCAGAACCGGATAATCCAGATCGACCGGGCTGCCCATCGCGAAGAAGGTTAGAGTTGGCACAATAAAAACGATGCCGACCGATGACCAGAAGACAGGAAAAATCTGCCCAGTTTCACGCTGGCGTTTGCGGGCCCATCTAGACAGCACAAAAATCGCGCCAATCGCAAGCAACAGAGACAGAAATACAATACCAGACCCATCACTGAGCACCGGCTTTGGCACATACATGCCACGGTTACTTATGAAGGCTGTGTCAAACACCGAGATCGACTGTTTTGGCTTGGGAAGGATGTGGATGATCACGCCGTAGAGGAATAGGATATGCAGCAACACCGGCACATTACGGTTGAATTCGATAAAAACCTGCGAAATGCGGCTGACCAAAAAATTGCGTGACAGACGCATCACGCCAAGTGTAAAGCCGAGAATTGTCGCAAGAATAATGCCACTAATTGCAACCAGCATTGTGTTTGTAAGCCCAACCATTGCGGCCCAAAAGTGCGACTTTGACGGCCCGTAATCTATAAACGGCTGAAAAGTAATGTCATAACTTGTTGGTAGATTAATGAAATCGAAAGAGATTTCTTTCCCAATTGCAGATAAATTAGTTAATAAATTTTCGCCAATTTTTAAAAAAATTCCAAAAACTAAAGTGACCACGATTATTTGTGTGACCACTGATCTGACTTCACGGTTGTATACAAAGCGCCTTAAGAAACCGCGTTGGTATTGCATTTGGGAATCAACTGACATGGTAGTGGGCCTAGTCCGTTAGGTATTAAAGTTCGCTCAATATCCACCAAATCACATAAAAAGAAATGAGGCACTGCGGATTTTCTCCGCAGTGCCTTTATTTCATTCAGAATGGACCTAGTTGAACGGCGGTGAGTAAATCAAACCACCGTTTGTCCACTGCGCATTAACTCCGCGCTCAAGACCAACTGGCGTGTTTACACCAATGTGCCGCTCAAAGATTTCGCCATAGTTACCAACCTGTGTGATTGCTCTTTTGAGGAAATCTTTATCGAGACCAAGCATGCCTCCAAGATCTGTGTCATCAAGACCCAACATCCGGACAATTTGTGGATTTTTGGTATCTGGTCCAAAACTACCAACATTCGCTGAGGTGATGCCCATTTCTTCTGCGGAGATTAGTCCATAAAGAACCCAGCGCACAAGATCTGCCCACGCGTCGTCGCCCTGACGCACAGCTGGCCCAAGTGGTTCCTTAGAAATAATTTCAGGCAGGATTACCCAATTACTCGGATCGGACAGCGCAGACCGCTGGGCGGCGAGTGCTGAGGCGTCAGTTGTCATCACGTCACAACGGCCTGATTCCAAACCTTCACGAGTCTCATCAGATGAATTCGCTGGGATGGCTTCATAAGACATCCCGTTGGAGCGAAAATAGTCAGAAAGGTTCAATTCTGTGGTTGTGCCAACTTGAACACAGACCGAAGCACCATCGAGCTCGAGAGCCGAGTCAACTGTGTCTTTCGCCACCATGAAACCCTGTCCATCGTAATAATTCACACCAAGAAATGTGAGCTTCACATCTACATCACGACGAAAAGTAATAGTCGTGACTCGATACAGCAGATCACCTTCCCCAGAGTTTAGCATCGTGAAACGGTTGGATCCAGTTGTCGACACGTACCTCACTTTGTCCGCATCTCCGAGCACTGCTGCTGCAGTCGCACGGCAAAAGTCAACATCGAAACCCTGCCATTTTCCGCTATCATCTGGATTGGAAAATCCAGGTGTGCCTGTTGAAACGATGCAATTCAGCACTCCGCGTGCCTGTACATCTTCCAGAGTGCCAGCCTGTGCCGAACCAACCATGGTCACAGCGGCGAGGCCAGCAATCGCATAGACGATTTTTTTCATCTTTTTCATCCCTGCTTTAATATGATGATTATTGCAATTTAGTTCTGACGGTCTTTCGCAGTCCTGAACTGAATTTACCTAATAGCATTAAACAACAAAACAAAAGGATTTTGTTATTCAAATTACCATAACTGCTAAATGTTGAGTTAGTGATAAAATAATATTACATACTTTTGTAATTTTATATAACTTAATTTCAAAATGGTAGAATGATCAGTATAAAAGACCAAATAATGACATTGTTACGGACTTGGGGTTATTGCGATGGCCTGAGAATCGAAGGCGACGCAAATGAAACAATAAATGACGTAATTTACGAAACCCCCTGTTGTCATTGCAGAACACGTGGCCGTTCGAAAAAATTAGGTTTTGCCCACGTCAAATCAATTACATAGCTTTGAGCATGTTTAAAGTTTTAAAAATTTTAAAACAAAATATTTTTTGCGTCAGGACGAAGTTTTCCTTCCCAGATCCTCTATATTGGTTTTGACATAATCATACCGTGGTGTTTTTTGATTAATCCGGCAATGCGGCCCGTTTAATAGCAACAGAGCTTCATAGTTTTGACCAGGCGATTGAGACTGTCCTTCTGTTTGTGTAATTTGCGTTGGCTTGTAATTTTTACATTGCTTGTCAGTTCTATCATTCGTGATACGCTCAGGTCCAAGTCGGGGTAAGACAGGCCATCACGCAACAAAAAACAGACTCGCTCCCCGCAGATAACGCCGCGCTTTAGACGGTGAACTAATATCGGGGGGCGGTCCGTGCGACGGACCGGAAACAGTATGGCAGGCGATGCCTTTTTACGGTCCATAGAAACCAGTTTCAGAAATGCAATATCCTGCCTGAATGCGGTCAATGCTGATGATTCTGTCGGTGATGATCTGGCGACCAAGATCATGGTCGCGAATTCAACCTATGTTGTGCGTTTCGGTGTTCGTCTGCGCGACAAGGTCCATACATTCACCGGCTATCGCTCGGTCCATTCTGAACATTTTGAACCGGTCAAGGGCGGCATTCGCTTTGCACCAGACGTCAATCAGGATGAGGTCGAGGCCCTTGCCGCGCTGATGAGCTATAAATGCGCCCTTGTCGAGGTGCCGTTTGGCGGGGCAAAGGGCGGGCTGATCATCGACCCGCGGGACTGGACAACGAATGAGCTGGAACGCATTACCCGCCGCTTCACGCAAGAACTGGCCAAACGCGACCTGATCCACCCGTCACAGAATGTACCCGCCCCTGACGTTGGCACCAGCGAGCGCGAAATGGCATGGATGGCGGATGAATACAAACGTCTGCATCCGGCTGAACTGAATGCCTGGGCATGTGTGACCGGCAAGCCTGTCTCAAAGGGCGGTATTGCGGGCCGGACCGAGGCAACAGGCCGCGGTGTTGAGTATGCGTTGCGTGCATTTTTCGATCATCCGCGCGACGTGGCGAAAAGCGGAATGCCGCCCGGCCTGAAGGGCAAGCGGGTTATCGTTCAGGGGCTTGGCAATGTCGGCTATCACGCCGCGCTGTTTCTCTCGCAAGAGGATGGCGCGCTGATCACACATGTTCTTGAACGTGACGGCGCGGTGGTCAACCAGACCGGCATCGATATCGCGGCACTGCGCGCACATATCTTTGAGACCGGCAGTGTTAGCGGGTTCGACGGCTATGTGAAAAGCGGGATGGAGATGCTCGAGGCTGACGCCGATATTCTGATCCCTGCCGCGATGGAACATGTCATCACCGAACAGAATGCAGACCAGATCAAGACGCCGTTGATCATCGAAGCGGCGAACGGTCCGGTTTCTGCCGAGGCCGATGTAATCCTGCGTGATCGCGGCGTGGTCATCATCCCTGATCTCTATGCCAATGCGGGCGGCGTGACCGTCAGCTATTTTGAGTGGATCAAAAATCTCAGCCGTATCCGGTTTGGCAGGATGCAGCGCCGTGCCGAGGAAAACAGGTTTGGCGCCCTTGTTGAGGGGATGGAGATGATGACCGGCGGCACCTTTCCGCCGGCTCTGCTGGACAAGGCCATGCGCGGCGGCTCGGAGATCGATCTGGTGCGATCGGGCTTGGAAGACACCATGCGTAACAGCTATCAGGTCATCAGCGATGTCTGGAACCGTGAGGCCGTAGCTCCCGATCTGCGAACAGCGGCGATGATGGTTGCTGTTCGGCGTATCGCGCAAAGCTATCAATCTCTGGGGCTGTAAATCTGCCTTTGGGGTGATCCAAAAGAACTGTTCACTGACATTTGTATCTTAACACCCACAAAATCAAACATGCGGGTTGCAAGCAGAGGGCCATGAGCCACGCATTCACCGCTGTATGTAAACTACGGCAGCCGGATCACCACCGGCATATCCGAACTTGTCTATGACAAGCTGCTGGAGGACCCAGAACTCGCGCCGTTCTTTGTTGATGTTGACATTGACGCGCTGCGCGAACATGTGGAGGACTTCCTTGGCGTTGTTACCGGCGGGCCCGATATCTATCGCGGCCGCGATATCCGTGATGCTCATGCGGCCTATCACATCACGAATGCGCATTTTGACAGGCTGTTGACCCATATTCTTGCGGCGGCCCACGAAGTGGGTCTGGAGGAGGAGGATACGCAGACATTGCTGGATATCATCGCCGCCACGCGCGCCGATGTGGTGACACGCTAGCCCCTGAATTCTGCCAATGCGGCGTGGAAGACGAGCGAGTGGCGGAAGGCCACCTCGTCAAGGTCGGTACCATACCCGCCGCCAATCACAGTGGCGACCGGCACGTCCCTGCCCCGAAAATGCCGCAACACCATCATATCACGCGCGCGAATGCCATCATAGCTGAGATCCAGCAGCCCCAGCCGGTCATCGCTGTGCACATCCACGCCGGCATCATACAGCACCAGATCGGGTTTAGGACATAGAACTGTCAGCCGATCCAGCGTGTCTGACAGGGTGGCAAGATAGGCCGCATCACCGTTGCCGCGCTCAATCTCGACATCAAGATCACTGGCGGCCTTCCGCGCCGGATAGTTTTTGCCGCAATGCACCGAGCAAGTGAAAATTTCATCATACGTTTGCAAGATTCGTGCGGTGCCATCACCCTGATGCACATCACAATCAAGAATCAACACCCGCCGCACCGCGCCTTCACGCCGAAGCCGCACCGCTGTATAGGCCAGATCATTGAAGACGCAGAACCCGGCGCCATGCGCAAAATGGGCGTGATGGGTGCCGCCGGCCGCATGGCATGCCAGCCCGAATTCAAGCGCCTTTCGCGCCGCCAGCAAGGTGCCATTCACCGCCAGAAATGACCGGTTGGCGAGAACCTGGCTCCATGACAGACCCAACACCCTGAGGGATTCACGATCCAGCGTGCCATCGGCAATGGCGGCGATGTAACCGGGGTCCTGCGTGATTGCCAGATCAGTTGGCAGCGCCGGTTCAGGCGTGAGGCGTTCGAATGCACCCAGAACGTCATCGCTTTCAAGACGGGCGACAATGCGGCTGAACTTTGTTGCCGGAAAGCGGTGCCCGTCGGGCAGCGGAATATCATAATCGGGGTGTGAAACAAGACAGAGCATCAAGGCCGCCACAACTGAATACCGGAACCTGATTGCAGATGGTTATCGCCAGCGGTGGGGGCAATGGTTTGTGGGTTGTTTCGCCTCACGGGTATAGCCTGATGGATAGAGCCTGACGGGTATCTAGCTGGCTTCGCGCGACAGCATCAGTCGGAATTGTTCCACCTTGTCCCAATTGCGGGCAATAAAGGGCTGACGTTCCTTGACAATCTTGTCCTGATCGGGCGCAATCCCGTCATCCGCACTGGCTGTAAGCGCCGGTATAGCCATCCCCGGTATAGCCATGTTGAGTGGCATGTCGGTATTGGCTGCACCTGTCTCTGGTGTGCTGGCGGCAACGGTCTGTTGTGGCGGAAATTCGGCTGATCCGAATTCGGGCTCGATGGCCATTTGAATTGTTTCGCCCGAAAGCGGCAAGCGCCGATCACCCGCGGGCATCACGTCGGCAGTGGCGACTTGTGTCATTTCCGGTGTGTTGCTGTCATCACGCGAAGCCAGAAAGGTTTCCAGTTCGGCCAGAACGCGGGCGTGATACTGAACATTCTTGGCCGGATCAGATGAATGGTAATGTTTTACAGCGCCATCCCAGCTTTGATGCGCGGCGAACAGATCAAGCAGAAAGCTGGCAGCGTAATCAGCGTTCTGCACCGGGTCGAGCATATCCGCCAGTTCAAAGAACCCGTCCATATGCCATTTCGTATTCACTTGCATGCAGCCGACATCGACACTGTGGTCGCCTGCATCAACTGCCGCCTGCAAATAATCAAAGGCGGCCTGCCGCGTATCGAAGAACAGCCCCTCACCCGAATCATTCAGCGTCCACGTCCAGGGCATGTATTCACCAGTCACGGTTTTGCGCCCGGACTCAACCCGCGTGATGCTCTGCATCAGACCTTCGGGGATCCCGTGCTGAATTTCAGCGCGCCTGGCCTCGGCAAGGCAAATATTGTCGATCGAGGGCGCATCATCTGCCGTCGCCGCCAAGGCCTGTGGCATCTGGAAAGCTAGGAAACCCGCAAGCGTGATAGCAGCCGGGGTGATGGCAGCTATCTTCGCACCAACAATGGTTTTTGCTGGCGCGGGGGCAACAGAATGATCAAATGGATGATCAGGTGGATTTGTCAGCAGCATATGTTTCATGCGCGATTGCCAGCAAGTTTTATGCCATAATCCATGGCCTCGGCGCGCCGTACACATCATCATCCGCATGTGCACAACATCCGGGCGCACGACAAAGCAGAGACAGGACGGGATGAGGTAACAGAAATGACCATGCATCTTGAAACCGACAGGCTGGTGATAAACCGTCTGACCAAAGATGACCTTGATGCCCTCGCCGCCATTGAGACCGATCAGCAGGTACGCCGCTATATTGACGGCAAGGTGATGTCGCGCGCGCAGACAGCCGACTATATCGATATGATGCTGGCGTCATATGCGGATAATGGCTATGGCCGGTTCGCTGTCAGGATGAAGGCCGACGGGCAGCTGGCCGGGCTTTGCGGGTTCATCGATGAGGATTATGGCATAGATTTCGGCTATCGTTACGCGCGTGCCTGTTGGGGCCACGGCATCGCGACCGAAGCCGGCCGTGCGGTGCTGGATTACGGGTTGAACGAGCTGGCTTTGCCTGAAGTGGTGGGCATTGTCATTCGCGAACATACTGCTTCGATCGCCGTACTGGAAAAACTGGAATTACAGTTCGTTGAAAACACAGAATATATGGGCTTTCCGATCGTAAAATACGTGAAATCACGTCCCTAAATCGCTGTTGCAAAATAAAGATGACGGCATATCAGACGGCGGATGGCGGCGCCATACTTTTGCTGCCAGCTTGCCTGACCGTCCTCATAAGCGGCATCACCACGAAGCGCGCGCAACCCTGTCTGCTGACTGTCTTCGGCAGCGATCATCCGCGCCAGTGAGGCAGCGAATTCCGCTGTGATATCCAGCTGCCGGTCAAGGCGCCATCCCGTGGCCGCCAGCATTTCGGGATATGGTTGATCACCGGCGCAGAATTCAGGCGCAGCTTCGATGGCGGATTGCAATGTGCCACCATCAAGGCCGGGCGCAATGCTGATGACGGAAAACGCCATTCGCCCGCCATCGCAAATCACCCGCCGGCATTCAGCCAGCGTTTCCCGTTTTTTCTGCAAACAGCACAGCACGTCACTATGGCTGATTGCCGTCAGGCTGGACGTTGGCAACGGCATGTCGGCAGCATCCCCCTGAACCGTCTGCACCCGTGCATCGACCCCGTCTGCAATGGCGCGTTCGCGTGCGATACGCAGCCCGCTTTCAGGCAAATCCAGCAAGGTCAGATGACAGCCCGTAACATCGGTAAAATACAGGCCCGGCCAGCCTGCACCTGCCCCGACATCCAGCAACCTGTCAGCGGCGGACAACGCAAGGAAGTCCAGCATCTGATCGCTTTCGTCGCGCGTTGTCCAGCTGATGCCAACATAGCCGCAGCCGCAAACATCATTTGTCACGGCCTGAACAATCGGGTTGCGCGCCGCTTCATAATCGGCGTCCAGCCGCGCCGTCTGGGCCTGTTCCTCGGCGGTTCGCATGGTGGCTAGCCCGCCGGTCTGATTGCACTGCCAGGGCAGAACAACTGCGGATGGCATATCATCCTTGATGGACCCTTTCGGCAAGCTCCGCGTTGTCATCCACATCCAGTGGCGGGTAAACGCGCTTGTCATCCGAGTTCCGATAGAATGATGTGAACCGGTGCATTTCGTAACAGACGGTATTGATCAACTTGTCGAGACCGATGTCAGCAAGTTCGGCGTGGATATCCTCTTCGGATTCGGCCTGCCAGTGGCAAAAGAAGAACTCGTCCGTGCCAAGCCATTCCTGACGGCATTTGGCGCGTGGCAGCGAATCACCATAAGCAGCCCATTCCTTTTCCGTCGCCACCTCTTTGGGCGGCGTGCAATATTCGCGGCGTGCCTCATCAGAAACAAACGTATGGATCGCCATCCAGTTTTTTATGGCCATAACAACACCTCAACCCGGAACCCTGAACCGCCTAACCTTATCAAAAGTTTGTGCCGGACAGAAGTCGTCAAATGAAGCTGGATGAAGGGATACAGAAACTACTGGCTTGGTCAGCACGAATTCGGGTGCTAGGCTTTGAGTGGCGTGACTGCACAGGTCAGAACCTGTTGATGTGAGCAACCTGACCCGGTCCTGCCATCGCCGGTTTCCGTTTGACGGATTTGACGTTGCCGGGCCTTTGCGAATTTCGCGTTCTAGATGTTTTTTTGGTTTCATGAGGCCGGCCGAGTGTCCGATATCAAGTTCACAAGCTATACCACAGCCGATTTCAGAAACGATCTGGACCTCGACATGTTCATCGATGCGGTTGAGCGGTCTGCACCAATCTGGGTCGATGAGATGAAGGGCCGTGGCTTGCTGAAATTCAGCATCAACCGCGTCTGGAACAAGGGCGGAGCCTTTCGCATGATCATGACATATGAACATATGAACAAAGTGGCATATGAGGCGAGTGTCGCATTTATCGAAACGACCTTCGGCTGCAGCAAGGAATGCCAGAAATATCCGGAGTAGAAAAAATCTTGGCCACGCGCTGCTTTGTAGTGATGGAAACCTGATTACAACGGGATTGTTTGATTGCGCCGCAGGCCGGCGCGCAGGGAGAGTGAAGTGACAAATGTTTCGATGATCAATTATTCCACGCGTGACTTTGCAACAAAGGAACAGCTGGAACTGTACCTGCTGCGTCAGGAAAAGGCCTTCACGCCTGAAGTGATCAAGCTGTTCACCGATGCCGGCATGCTGCGCCGTGTCGTGACGCAAATCTGGAACAAGGAACAGGCGCACCGCGTCGGCATCATCTTTGAATATCGTGATCAAGACGCCTACAAGGCCTGCCAGAGTCTGCTTGAGGAGCATTATCTGCCAGCTGTTGAAGGGCTGACAACAAAGGTTGTGGGGTCGCGCGGCATCATCGTTCACGAATTCGTTTCAGATAATTTTGATGACTGATCTAAGACCGTCTTGCCTTTGTGGCAGGACATAGCATGCGAAATGGCCGGCTCTTCTTTGCCAATCACGCACGCACCCGCCTCACCATTTTCGAATAAGCATGCCGTGCACACTCGCGTGAACACTAACCCGAATGGACTGCAACGATGCTTCATCACCTCCTGAATGGCGTATTGCCGGTTTTTGGAATCGGTGCCCTTGGCTTCATCCTCGGATGGCGCGGCGTTTTCGATTTCAAGATGGCCATGGTGCTGAACAAATTCGTCATGTTCATTGCCATGCCGGCGCTGGCCTTTCAGCTGTTGGCCAATGCCCCGTTGGAGGAATTCAATTTCATCTTGCTTGGCGGGTATTTGTTCACCGAAGTGATCATGTACAGCCTTGGATTTCTGACAGCACGGATACTCTTCAAGACAGATGTGATGGAAGCGGCCCTTCTGGGATTGGCGATCACGCTGACCAACCACATTCTGTTCGTATTGCCGATTGCGACCACACTGTTTGGAGAATCGGCAGTCGCACCGATGGTGGCAATCATATCCATGGACGGGTTGCTGGTGTTCAGCGGATCACTCATCCTGATGGATGTCCTTGCAAGCAAAGGCGCAACGGCAAGCCAGACCATGAGGAAAATCCTTCAAAATCCGCCGTTGATTGGCATTTCTCTTGGGCTGGTGGTCGGATTGCTAGGCATGAAGCTGCCACCAGGCTTCAATCTGTTTGCCGACTTTCTGGGCGACACCGCCTCGCCGGTGCTGCTGTTTGCACTTGGCATCATCCTCAGTCAGAAAGCAGCCGTCACACGCCCCATGCTGCCGTTCTCCATAGCGGGTATGAAACTAGTGATTCACCCGGTCCTTGCGTTGATTGTCTTTGGGGGTGTCTTGCAACTGGCACCCGAATTGCGTAATCCCGGCGTTATGGTGGCAGCAGCGCCTTGCGGGGTAATGGCGTTCATGCTGGCGATGAATTACGGAGTGCGGGTGGATTCCATCTCGCGGGCCATTCTTTATTCATCAATCGGCTCGCTGGTTACGGTGACTATTGCCGCTGGGCTATAATTGACTGGTTTACGGCCTTTTTTAACTGGCGAAAACGCACCTTCCAGGCCAGATGTGCTTGCAGCAGCACGAGCATCCGTTGAATCAGCTTACTAATAGGGATCACAGCGATGCAGGTCCGCATGTTCGACGGCCTTGGTCCGCAATTCCATGTTACGCGCCGCTGACGGGGCTGTCATAATGTCTAGAAATGCCTGATGCGAGGGATACCAAATTCCTAATGCCTCATGGATATGCTGCGTGCCTACCAGCGTTCCCTGTATGTTTGTTCGCCATAATATCCGGCCACCAACTTCGGCAACCAGCTGGTCCAGCACTGTCATATATTCACGATAAACTGCCCCGTCAGGATAGCCTGCTTCTGGCCCATAACGGTTCAGGTTCAGCATCAATACAGGGCCGTCCTCGTTGCTTGCCGCAAGAGATTTAAAAACCGCCAGTTCGTCAAGGTTCATATTCGGCAGATCTGCCATCATTATCTCCAGCTAATAACGCTCCGACTTATTGCCACTCAACATTTTCTGACCGGTCAGTCTCAGAGCAGGACGATTTTTGACCGCTTACAAGTCCACAAGTTTGTTTTTGTTTGACCCTATATTTGTATCGAACATACCTGAATGTAAAACGACTTTTCCTGAGCGGTGATTATTCACGCGCACAAGGATGCATGAATATTTGCCCCTTTTATTATTGTCCACTTTCCCTTTTCCGTTGACGATAGTGTCGCTCGCCAATCAACCGTCGATAGATTACCATTTACACCACATGTTATTATCGAGGTGTACTGATGTCAGACCAACCTTACCTGTCAATAGCCACAGCAACCTTCATGTCCGAAGCGGATTTTGAGGCCTTCAGGGCAAAAGCCACAACCTTCAGTTCAGAGAAGGCCCTTGCCTATCTCAAAGAAAACGGCCAGACGAATTTTTCGATCATCCGGGCGCATGATGATCAAACGGTGCGTGCGGTCGTCATCTGGGAATATGAGAACCAAGCTGCATGGGAACGTTGTCAGGAATATTGGAACAGCTGGTTCAAATATGAGGACAATTATATCGCCAAAGGCAGCTTTGTTCGGGGCAATCTTTTATTTGATTGGGATCAAGCTGGATGACGGCGATAAGACGTGCACTGAGTCAGCCAAAGGCAAGACCAGCAACATGCCAGCTAGCGGTGATCCCGTTTATGGCATACTGACTTGCATGGGTGCTATGATGTTAGCCAGCAGACCCGGAGTGAAATTTAATTTTCTTTCTTGCAAAATACGGAGGCCTGATAATTGAAAACCTGCAGCATCATAAGGTTCAAACCGAAAGAGGACTGTTACGAAGCTTTTGTCGAGGCGAGAAGAGCCAGATCAGAGGCGATGATTGAGCATCCAAACCGTGTCTCAGAATATACGCTTTTGGCAGGGGATGAGGTTGTATCGGTCACTATATTTAACGACGTGGATTACGTTATCAAGATGCAAGACATGGCTCTCGAATGGTTGGATCAGCACCGATATATGCTTGAGGAATATTCTAGCGCTGACAGACATACAATTGCGATTACCGGGTTGGTTGACGCAGAAGTACATAATTCTAGCAGTATATCTCGATAACACGTTGTCCAGGCCAACAGGTGCCCAGAGCTTGCTTGTTACCAAAGGCCAGGAAGTCATACTGCGCGTGATGTGCGAAGAATGGAAAACATAGGTCCAAGAATAATAGGTTCGAGAAGCATAGCTATACCGCGAGGGCTCGAACTGTCAAACTACAGATTACAAGTCAGTTGATAACCGGTAAATAACAGTATCGCCTTGTAAATTTCAGTATTAAATATACACGTAAATTAGGGGTTTATTGGTAATTCCTACCAAAAAGTTTAAGAAAAAATAAAACTTAGCCGAGGCTACATTGTAGCCTCGATAAAGCTCCAGATTGATGCAATTTAGCTTACCGATCGGCAAAATAGAACATCCAAAGCGCTCACCCCCCTAGACACCAGATTAGGGTTTGGATCATCACTCGTGTCAATCTAACGTTTTTTTGAAATTAGCTTGAACACCCCTGAGGTGGCGGCTATCTCAGGTGACAGACACCCTTAGATGCTCTTTTGAAATACGTGTCTGAAGGCGAGTAGTTGAGTAGACAAACAAGCGCAATTAATAACGTCGACCCATCGAGTTAAGAGGACCCTTTAAATGGCCGAACCAAAGTTTACCAGCTTTACCACTGCTGATTTTATCAACGATGTTGATATGGAACTCTTCATTGACGCAGTTGAAAAGACTGCCCCTGTCTGGGTCAAGGAGATGAAGTCTCGCGGCTTATTAAAATTTAGCATGAACAGAGTGTGGAACAAAGGTGAAGTCTTTCGGGTTGTAATGACCTATGAATACAAGGATAGGGCCTCTTTTGAGGCTAACATAGCGTATCTAGAAGACACCTTTGGTAAAAACCCCGACTTTCAGCAACTTGTTACGACGGCTAAATTTACCACATCCCGTTGTCTAGTGGTGATGGAAGTTTGATCTCCATTATTCTGGCTGAACCTTTCAAAAGGAAAAACGCCCAGAATGAGCAAATGGACACAAGCCCCAGATGGCACTTACGTAGGCGGCAGCGAATGGGTCATGGCTCCAGATGGTACCTATGTAGGTGGTAGCGATTGGACGATGGCTCCTGATGGAACTTACGTCGGTGGGAGCAATTGGACTCAAGCTCCAGATGGCACCTATGTTGGCGGGAGTTCCTGGATTTTGGCACCAGATGGAACCTATGTTGGCGCAGATTGAAAGAAGGGCATTTGAGCAAAATCCTATCTACCTTCGAACGCGACTTGGCGCGAGATTTGGGTTGTGTCATTCTTGTCTCTAATGTTCGAGGTAGATGCTCTAAAGTTTGGAGGCCGAAATGTCATTAATGCAAAACTGGATTGAAGCGATGGCGGCAAAGGATATTGACGCAGCCATGGCAACTACGCACGAAGACATTCTCATGATTATGAATGAGAGGGTAAATGACCGATCCGATCTACAAGAGCATTGGTCACAGAGTATGAAAGAGGAAAATAATTTTTTTTCAGATTTCAACCTGAAGTTTGAAGATGAACACTGTTCCGCTGTTGATTTCAAGTTGGTTCAGGATGGCATCCATCTTCAATGTCGTATGACTTACCATATCAAAGATGAACTCGTTTATCGTGGGATAATTCTTGCGGAGCCAATCTAAATGACGGACTTAATGGCAACGATGACGCGGCTTGCATTTGACGAAAAGAATTATGACGAACTGGATAAATATTATCATCCAGATTTCATGTATGTACGCGAACTAGAGATGCTCGATTACGTTGAAATGAAGCGCCATGTCGTCGAGGATTTTGGAACAGGTCGTCAGCGTTCAACAAATCGAGCCACCCTTTTTGAGGATGAACTCACTGTCGTTTTTGATCACGACATTACACCGTTTGATGAAAATGGCAGACAGGCTGGTGAGGGGCATCGTGTGAGGCTTGTAACCCTCAAGCAGGAAGGGTTGATATGGCGGCAATTCCTTACCCGCGTAGCGCTAACCTAACTACCTACAATGGTTCTGATTAGATAACTCGAGCAGGCCAATTACTTGTTGCTCTTTTTCTCATGTTTGACGATCCGGTAGACCTAAGGCTGCAGGTATTTCTCTACAAGCACCTTCTTCGTTAGCTGCATTTTAGTTGCTTGGACGATGTCGACTGTGTCTTGCAAACGATTGGCTCCGAGATTGGTTGCTTATTCGCAGATGCGGACAATACCCCTTTTTTATCTTCCAATATGTCTCCTTGGTTTTGCCCTAATCAGATCGTAATTTGGGTCGTAGATGCGGGTGAGACACGTTTCATGTTTCTCCTCCCTTTAACTTCAGGACCGGTGAAAGCCGGTCCTTTTTTGTTCAACAAATGCCCGCTTCTGATCCTGAATATCTGTGGCGGATATACCTCTGGACTAAGAGGTTGCTCATGTCTGACAATGCCATTGCTGATTAACCCCCAATTCAAGGGAAAAACTGATGATCTCAGACAAATTCACCAAACATTTTATGGTGCTTCATTCTTTTGTTTCAGACGAAACTCGACAGCTTTATTTGACACCGCCTGAAATAAGGGACCCTGCTGAGGAGAGAGCAACTGAGCACCAATGGGCCGAGGCATCGAAGGGGGAATATGCGCAGTGCTTGCAAACTTGGGTTGGTAATAATGAATTTTTCTATTGCCACTGGATTGCAAACAGTGACGACGATGTAATCAAACAACTTTACGAATTTGAACTTGAAGGAACAGTTGTAAATTCGATGGTCAACGAGATGCACCAGTTTATGAGTGC
>ERZ802822.11-NODE-11-length-135053-cov-10.930402_pt1 | contig 135053 bp, 134 predicted proteins | sample MGYA00345649_ERZ802822 | MGnify/ENA primary metagenome ERZ802822 (study PRJEB30503, sample SAMEA104212359) | marine metagenome | biome: Westerlies Biome; feature: [SRF] surface water layer (ENVO:00010504) within the epipelagic zone...; material: water... | reverse complement strand
AGAGAGCGTAATAGATAGTTTATCAGCGTCCACATTGGGTTACACCGTAGCACTAGGTATCCCTGAACTGAGAAAAAAAATAGCGGAGTTATATTGGCATTGGTACAAAGTCGAAGTTGACCCTCAAAGAATTATAGTAACCCCCGGATCGTCAGGTGCATTTATATTAGCATTCACGGGACTATTTGATGCGGGAGATGTGGTAGGCGTAGGATCGCCTGGCTATCCAAGTTATAGGCAAATTCTCAAAGCCCTGAGCTTAAATACCGTCACAATAAAAGCGTTGAGTGATAATAAATTTCAGCCAGTGCCTACTGACGTTATGAACAATAAACTTGATGGGTTACTAGTTGCGTCACCGGCCAATCCAACTGGCTCTATGCTGAACAGAGATGAGCTTGAAAAGCTGATGGCGGCTTGTAAAAAGAAAGAAACTGCATTTATCAGTGATGAAATTTATCATGGTATTGAATATGAGACCAGAGCCGTATCTGCTTTAGAAGTTTCTGATGATTGTTTTGTTATTAATTCATTCTCGAAATATTTTTCGATGACTGGCTGGAGATTGGGATGGATAGTCGTTCCAAACAAGCATATTCGACAATTTGAAAGATTAGCTCAAAATATGTTTATTTGTGCTCCGCATATATCACAAATTGCGGCTTTAGGAGCGCTAGACTCTTATCCTGAATTAAATCAAAATGTAGAAACTTATAAAACCAACCGGGCTATGCTAACCGAGCAGCTACCTAAGTTAGGGCTTGCAAATTTTGCTCCACCGGACGGTGCTTTCTACTTTTACGTCGATGTGTCCGAGTATACGGACAATAGTGTAAATTTCGCTAATGAAATTTTGGATGAGGTGAATGTTGCAGTGACTCCAGGAATTGATTTCGATCCGGACCGTGGTCTCAAAACCATTCGTTTGTCGTACGCTTGCAGTACTCCAGATCTAAAGGAGGGATTGAGGCGACTGAATAATTTCATGAGTAAATACAGACTGTAAAATGAAACCTTTAAAAGTACTATTTTTGTTTTTTCTTAGAGTTACAATTCTTGGACTAAATACTGCCTTTATTCCATTGGCTCAGATTGGAAATGCTTCCAATTTTAATCATGGATATGGTTTGCGATTAAAATTGGATGAGGCAGTGCCGTTCAAGGTTTATAGCTTGAATTATCCAAACAGAATTGTTTTAGAATTGAATACGGAAACTCATAAAAATCTAAACGATTTCGATATAAAAAGCTCGCCACTTTTGGGAGAAATAAAATTTAAAAAACTTGTCGATGGTTGGGCGGCCATCACTATTTATATAGACAGACCGGCAAAAGTCCAAAATCTGACGATGAAGCCTAACAAACTGGACTCTTCAAAAGTCGAGCTGAGCTTTGAGCTGTTCCCTATAGTTCAGTATGAGTTTGATAGAATTGTTGAAATATTTTCCGGTACTGGTATTGACGAGCCTGCCGTGACGATTGAAAATAATTTCAATGATAATAAAAATAACAAACTGATCGTTGTAATTGATCCTGGGCACGGTGGTTTAGATCCCGGAGCTCAGGTCAAAACTATTCGTGAATCTGACTTAATGCTGTCATTGGCTCAGGTCGTAGTTGAAGAAGTAAAACGTCTTGATAACACAGAAGTTATTTTAACAAGGACAAGTGATCAATTTACGTCCTTGGATAAAAGACTGATTTTAGCAGTTCAGGCTGGAGCAGACGTTTTCATTTCTTTGCATGCAGATACTGTCGAAAAGGGCAAGGCTTCCGGGTCGACTGTTTATACTTTATCGCAAGCAGCTTCTGATCAAGCGAGTGCAAGGCTAGCTGCCAGGCATGGTGGAAACGAACTTATTTCTAGCGTCGATCTCACAGGTGCTGATACAGCGATCACTGCTGCGCTATTGGGCCTCCTTAGACAAGAAAATACTGTGAGATCTAACGCTTTTTCTAAATCAATCATAAAAAACTTGGAAGATTTTAGTATCAAACTAAACCCGAAACCGTCTCGGAAGGCAAATTTTTCTGTATTAAAGCTTCCTAGTGTTCCCTCAGTTTTGATTGAAACTGGTTTCATGTCTACCAGTTCCGATTTACGAAACTTGCAAGACCGTGATTGGGCTAAAAAATTTGCTGTAGCGATATCTTCTGGAATTTTAGAATGGGTTGCAGCGGATCAATTACTGACAAAGAATAGAATGCAATGACGCAAAAGAGAAATGATAATGGTCAAATCGAGGTTAACTTCAACATTTTTAGCCGACTGAGAATATTAGAGTTGCTTGTTCGATCTGTTCAAGGTGTTTTTGGTTTTCTGGGTACTATTTTTACTCTTGTCACAATGACCACAATTGTTTGTGGGTTATCCTTGGGGGGTATTTTTTGGATTTATGGTCGTGACTTACCAAGTCATAAATTTCTTGCCGAGTATAAACCCCCAACAATTAGCCGAATCTACTCTGCTGAAGGAAAGATAATTGATGAGTTCGCAAAGGAGAGGCGTTTATTTACACCGGCAAATGAAATCCCAAATTTAATAAAACATGCATTTATTTCTGCAGAAGATAAAAATTTTTATAATCACCCAGGTTATGATCTAAGGGGCATTTTATCTGCTTTGGTAGATGCAATTCAGTCAAGAGGTAAGCGAATAAGGGGAGCCTCAACAATAACACAGCAAGTTATGAAGAATTTTTTATTGGATGGATCGCGAAGAGCAGAGCGAAAGGTCAAAGAAATAATATTAGCGACCAGAATAGAGGGGAGTTTGTCAAAAGAACAAATTCTTGAGCTATATTTGAATGAGATCTTCTTAGGCCAAAATTCATACGGAGTTACGGCTGCTTCGCAGACTTACTTCAACAAAACCTTAGATGAATTAGCGCCTAATGAGGCTGCCTTTCTTGCTGCATTGCCTAAAGCACCCTCTGATTACCATCCTGTACGTGAAAAAAAACGGCTACTGGAAAGGCGCAATTATGTTCTGAAAGAAATGTTTCAGAACGACTATCTTTCCAAAGAAGTTTATGAGGATGAATTAACACAACCAATAAAATCAGTACAAGGTCGAGATTATACTGGGTTTCGTTCCGAATTGCCTAGTCGAAACTACTTCACGGATGAGATCAGAAGGCAGCTAAGCCGTACTTTCGGAGAAGAAGAGTTCTTTACAGGCGGTATGACTGTTCGATCAACATTTGATCCATTTTTGCAACAAAGAGCTGCTCTTGCTTTACAAAGAGGTCTCGAAAAATATGACCGTATTCAAGGGGTATGGCGTGGAACTGGAAAAAAAATTCCATTTGAAATTTTAAGTGATGAAAAAAAATGGCAAGACTCACTAGCCAGTTTGAATCTTCCAAGAGATATAAACTTAGATGGTCAATGGATCCCTGCGGCTATTCTTGGAATTGAAAACTCTGAGTTACGCATCGGGATTGAGGGAATAAAAGAAACTGCTGCTGGGAATTGGATCCCTCCAAGTGATATAACCTGGGTCAGAAAGTTTTTAAATTCGGGTAAGCTGGTGGATGTATCTGGAAAGTTTTCCGATTTTCTCAATCTTGGAGATGTTGTTTTAGTTCGGAAATTAAATGATCCAGATGGAAATTTTGTGCGTTGGAGTTTGCGGCAAGTAAGTGAAGTCCAAGGCGCGTTTATGGCAATGGACGTCAATAATGGACGTGTCATTGCCATGCAAGGGGGCTTTTCCTATGAGTCTTCGGTTTTTAACCGAGCCACGCAAGCAAATAGGCAGCCTGGTTCAAGCTTCAAGCCATTTGTATATGCTTCAGCTTTAGATAGCGGGTATTCTCCCGCTACAGTTGTTATCGATGCTCCAATTGAAATTGACACGCCGCAAGGTTTGTGGCGCCCAAAAAACTATAATGATAAATTTTATGGACCAACACCGTTGCGAACTGGAATAGAAATGTCCAGAAATCTAATGACAATTCGTTTGGCTCGAGAAGTTGGCCTAGACATTATTGCTAACTATGCTGAAAAATTTGGTGTGTATGATGATATGAAGGAATTTCTTGCCAATTCTCTTGGATCAGAAGAGACAACTCTCTATCGAATGGTTGCTGCCTACGCAATGTTTGCGAATGGTGGCGAGAGGGTTATGCCTACCCTGGTTGATCGGATTCAAGATCGCTATGGTAAAACTATTTACAAGCACGATCAGCGCATTTGCTTGGACTGCGGAATCGATCACCTATCCTTGGGAGATGTGCCTACAATTCTAACAAACAGAGAACGTGTGATGGACAGAACAACTGCGTATCAATTAACCTCGATGATGGAGGGGGTCGTGTCCCGCGGTACAGCAAAAAGGACAGTGAACCTATCTGTTCCAACCGCCGGAAAAACAGGTACGACCAATGAAGCAAAAGATGTCTGGTTTTTGGGTTTCACATCAAATATCGTAGCGGGTTGTTATATTGGTCATGACATTCCGCGTCCAATGGGAAGAAGATCTGGAGGCGGTTCAATGTGCGGGCCGGTCTTTAATGAATTCATGTCTACTATAACGGAGATTTATGGAGGGGCTGATTTTGTAATACCCGAGGGCGGGAAGTTTATTAAAATAGATAGATATTCCGGTGAACGTCTTTCGGATGATGTAGAGGGTGAAAATGTCGTTTCTGAATTTTTTAGAGATGGTGAGGAACCAAAGTTTGGTTTAACGTTTGATGGAGGCTTTGCAATGGGAAGTAATTTTACTTTAATCAAACCTGGCGAATCTGGCCTGCGAGAAATTAAGACCTCTACCGGAGATACGGTTTTAGTAGCTCCAAAAGCAACTTTGGGAACTTTGAGTGCAGGTGGTTTATACTGAGCTTGCTCTTAATGCACCACTGGTTTAAAAATTCTCTAAATGCTAATGAGGTAACCTTTATATATGCGTGCTGATATCCAGATTGTTATTAATGAAATCGAAAAATCTTTGTCACTTTTGCGTCAGCGGCTTGATTGGGACAATGTTAAGAAAAAGCGAGAGGAGTTTGATGCCTTAACTGAAGATCCTGATCTTTGGAATGAGCCTTATAAAGCACAAAATCTTATGCGTGAACGACAAAATTTTATAGACCAGTTAGATGGTCACGACGCAATCAATAACGAATTGAAAGAAAATATAGAATTAATCGAATTAGCTGAAATCGAAGCTGATGAGGAAATATTGCAAGAAGTCTTCGCAGCTTTACAAATGCTTAAAAAGAGGGCGTCAGCAAAAGAATTAGAAGCTTTATTGAATGGTGAGGCGGACGGAAATGACACATTTCTTGAAATCCATGCTGGAGCGGGGGGTACAGAAAGTTGTGACTGGGCAGGAATGGTTTCCAGAATGTATGTAAGGTGGGCCGATAGAGCAGGCTACAAAGTTGAACTACAGTCAGAAACCGCCGGCGATGAAGCGGGTCTTAAATCAGTAAGTTACAAAATTTCAGGCCAAAACGCGTACGGCTGGCTTAAAACCGAAAGTGGCGTACATCGACTGGTAAGGATTTCTCCTTTTGACTCCGCTGCTAAAAGGCATACTTCGTTTTGTTCGGTGTGGGTCTATCCCGTAGTGGATGACAATATTGATATTGATGTAGATCCTAACGATATTAGGATTGATACTTTTCGCTCGTCTGGTGCTGGTGGTCAGCATGTGAATACAACAGACTCAGCAGTTCGGATAACCCATAATCCTACGGGAATCGTTGTTACAAGCTCTGAAAAGTCGCAGCATCAAAACCGTGATATCGCAATGAAGGCTCTAAAGTCTCGGCTTTATCAGATGGAAATGGACCGTAGAAATTTAGCAATAACTGAAGCACATGAAAATAAGGGTGATGCTGGGTGGGGTAATCAAATAAGGTCTTATGTTCTTCATCCATACCAAATGGTCAAGGACTTAAGAACTTCTTACGAGACTTCCGATACGAAAGGTGTTCTTGACGGCAGTCTTGATGAGTTCATGGCTGCAACCTTAGCCCTTGATCTATCCGGAAAATCAAGAGCCGAGGCAACATCTTGAAAATGATAGTTGGTAAGGTAAAGTTATTTTAGCTCCAAAAGAAATGATTGATACTCTGTGGATATTTTAAACAAAGAGGCTTGGGAACAAAAGGCACTTATTAAAGCTGGTGCATTAAGCGTCCAGGAATTAATGCAGGAGACTTTAGCTCGGATTAAAACCGTAAATCCAATAGTAAACGCTTTAGTTGATCTGCTTAACGAAGAGGACTGTTTCAATCTTACGTCAGAAAACTATGCACTTGAGAGGTCCTTGGGCGGAATGCCGATGGCAATTAAAGATTTGGCCAATGTAAAAGGGTTTAAAACTACTGAAGGATCTCCACTGTATTCAGGGAGAGTCGCCCAAAAAGATGATCAAATGGTAGCTAGATTACGTGCTGCTGGAGCACTGTTTATTGGAAAGACAAACACGCCTGAGTTTGGATTGGGCAGTAATACTTTCAATCCGGTGTATGGGAAAACTAAAAATCCATATGATCTATCCAAGACTTGCGGTGGCTCATCTGGAGGAGCGGCAGTTGCTTTAGCTACAAGAATGTTAAGTATTTCCGACGGATCTGATATGATGGGATCGCTAAGAAATCCAGCTGCTTGGAATAATATTTATGGTTTGCGCCCCACTTGGGGGCTTGTTCCTCCGGAGCCTACAGGGGAAATATTTCTATCTCAATTATCTACCTTGGGTCCAATGGCTAGATCACCAAAGGATTTGGCTATGCTGTTGGATGTTCAGGCCGATCGCATTGAAAATGAATCGTTTATTTCATCAGCAAAGACTTTCAATAATTTTACAGAAGAGCCAATTATGAAAGGTATCAAAGTTGGGTGGTTAGGGGACTGGAGCGGAACATTACCTTTTGAGGATGGTTTATTAGATTTATCTCAAGAAGCATTGAACGAAATGTCTTCTTTAGGTGCTATTATACATGACTTAAAGGCTCCTTTTGAAATGAATGATATTTGGACATCTTGGAGTGATTTACGTGCTTGGCAAATTTCGAATGGACTGAGTGCAATTTACGAAGACCTCGAAATGCGGCAATATTTAAAGCCTGAAGCCGTTTGGGAAATCGAGTGTGGTTTGTCGTTGAGTGGCCAAGATATATACAAGTCTGCATTGAAGAAATCAAAATGGTATAACTCGGCATCACAGCTATTTGAAAAATTTGATTTGCTTGTTTTGCCTAGTACTCAAGTGTGGCCGTTTGATCTGGCTGAAATTTATCCAGTCTCCATTAATAGCCAAGATATGGATACTTATCACCGATGGATGCAAGTAACTATTCCGGCAGGTTTATTGGGTCTGCCAGTGGTCAATATCCCAATTGGATTTGGGAAAAAAGGTTTGCCTGCTGGGCTGCAACTAATCGGCTCAAAAGGATCTGATGGCCATATTTTAAGCATTGCTCAAGCATGGCATGAGCATACAAAGTGGCCTGATGTAAACATTCCAAAGTTTTCTTAGAGCAGTGCATATAAAGTTGTTGGATCAATTTGCTATTTTATCCTACCCAATTTTCATTTCGCAATGATTATTAGATTTACATTGCGGATAATGTGCCTGTTCTGTAAGCGGTTATAAAAAAGGAGATTTTTATGGCTCTTGCTTTTATTGCGCCGGGGCAGGGCGCTCAATTTGTAGGAATGGGGATGGAACTGGCTAAATCATATCCGCAGTCTCGTTCCGTTTTTGAGGAGGTTGATGACGCATTAGGTGAGAAATTAAGCGATCTGATTTGGTATGGTTCAATAGAGGATTTAACACTTACGGAAAATGCACAGCCGGCTTTGATGGCGACTACTTTGGCGGTGTTCAGGGCTCTTCAGTCGGAGGGGTTGAAACTAAGTGACGCCAAATTTGTTGCTGGTCACTCATTAGGAGAGTATTCTGCACTGGCTATGGCTGAATCTTTATCAATAAGTGATGCGGCGAAATTGCTTCGTATACGCGGCAGAGCAATGCAAAATGCAGTTCCAGTTGGGGTTGGAGCTATGGCCGCTATCTTGGGTCTTCCTTACAGTGATCTCGTCGAAATAACCAAACAAGCAGCCAGTAATGGTGTTTGCCAGGCGGCTAATGATAACGATCCATCTCAAGTTGTTGTTTCGGGGCACAAGGGAGCGGTCGAAAGAGCTATAGAAATTGCAAAGGAAGCCGGTGCAAAACGTGCTATACTTTTGCCGGTAAGTGCGCCGTTTCATAGCGAGCTCATGGCTCCAGCTTCTTTGGAAATGAAAGATGCCCTCTCAACTATTTCAATAATAGAACCGACCATACCTTTAGTTTCTAATGTAAGAGCGCAAGCAGTAAGGCTACCCGCTGAAATTCGCAGTTTGCTAGTAGAACAAGTTACGGGAGTTGTTCGTTGGAGAGAGTCAATTGAGTGGATGGCTAACAACGGAGTTACAGAGATGTTGGAAATTGGTGCAGGACGAGCGCTATCAGGGATGGTCCGGCGCATCAATCGCTCGATTTCATGCGCATCTGCATCCAATCCTGATGAAGTTACAAAAGTAATATTGTCACAAAGTGAGATAAGATAATGTTTGATTTAGATGGTAAAAATGCCCTTGTAACTGGCGCTTCTGGAGGAATTGGAAGGGCTATTGCAGAGACACTCCATTCATCGGGTGCAACAGTGACGATCAGTGGCACCCGCATGGAACCCTTGGAGGAGTTAGCAAATGTTCTGGGTGAAAGAGTACATATTGTCAGCTGCGATCTATCAAACGGTTTGGAAGTTGAAAATCTATCCAAGAGCGCTCTAGAAAAAATGGGTTCGATAGACATTTTGGTAAATAATGCTGGAATAACACGCGATAATTTATTTATGCGAATGTCTAATGAAGATTGGTCTACGGTCTTAGAAATAAATTTAACTTCGACTATGAGGCTTTGTCGCGGAGTTTTGAGAGGAATGATGAAGGCGCGGTGGGGCCGAATTATAAATATTGGTTCAATAGTAGGCTCTACGGGTAATCCTGGACAAGGTAACTATGCTGCCTCTAAGGCTGCATTACTGGGTATGTCAAAGTCATTGGCAAATGAAGTAGCATCTAGAGGTATAACTGTAAATTGTATCGCTCCTGGTTTTGTAAAAACCGCTATGACTGATAAGTTGAACGATAACCAAAAGGAAGCGATTAAGAGTAAAATACCAACTGGTAGGTTGGGAGAAGCTTCTGACATAGCTTACGCGACACTATATTTGTCCTCTGAGGAAGCTTCCTACATCACAGGATCAACTATACACGTAAACGGTGGTATGGCTATGATTTGATTTCTTCTATGTAATTAAACATTAATCATCAGCAAATCGACATCTGTGATGTTTTTAATTAATGCGCTTTGTATGTAAATTTTAAAAATTTTTGACCAAAAATGTTTGCCATTCCGTGATGCTATGATATAGGCGGCTAATAAAAACAGGTAGACTACCAAACTGCCTTTCGTCCTGTTAGGACAAGCAGAGCGCCCATCTGGGTGAAATCGACGTCCATTATGGGCAAAACGGGCTTAGCCCAAAATTTTGTGAGGAAAAAGTATGAGCGATATCTCAGACCGCGTGAAAAAAATTGTAGTTGAGCATTTAGGGGTTGATGAAGATAAAGTAGTAGATAATGCATCATTTATTGATGATCTAGGTGCCGATAGTTTAGACACTGTAGAACTAGTAATGGCATTTGAGGAAGAATTTGGTATAGAAATTCCAGATGATGCAGCGGAGAACATCCAGTCTTTTGGTGACGCTGTCAAATTCATCGAAGACGCGTCTTAATATTTTTCAGTATCCAGCGACCTTTGCCCTTGTAGCAGTATGAGGGCTTTTTATTAGCCAATTTTGTTGCTGGCCTTGCTCAAAGAGCAGAAGTCGAGCTATTAGGTATCTTAGGGTGCTTTGGCAAAGGAATAAGTATGCGTCGAGTAGTAGTTACAGGGCTTGGTTTGGTAACTCCATTGGCTTGTGGCGTGGAGGATACTTGGATCAGGTTACTAGGTGGCCAATCTGGTGCGGGTAGAATTTCAAGATTCGATCCGGATCGTGTTACGACTAAATATGCCTGTGAAGTTTCTTTTGGGGACGGGTCAGGGGGGACTTTCAACCCAGATGCCTGGATGGAACCAAAAGAGCGGCGTAAAGTTGATGATTTCATTTTGTACGGAGTGGCGGCGGCGGAACAAGCTGTTTCGGACGCTGGTTGGAAACCGACGAATGAAACAGATTTAGTACGAACTGGCGTAATGATCGGATCAGGAATTGGTGGTTTAAACTCAATAGCAGAGACCGCTGTATTAATCCACGAAAAGGGTCCAAGGCGTGTATCACCTTTTTTTATACCGGGAGCATTAATTAACCTTATATCTGGACAGGTAAGTATAAAATATGGTTTCAAGGGCCCAAATCATTCAGTAGTTACGGCTTGCTCTACAGGTGCACATGCGATTGGTGATGCCGCTCGTCTCATCATGACAGATGATGCAGATGTAATGATTGCAGGCGGTGCTGAAGCATCAATATCAGAAATAGGAATCGCCGGTTTCAATGCCTGCAAAGCATTATCAACCAAATATGAAAGTGAACCGTCAGCTGCGTCAAGGCCTTATGACATAAATCGTGACGGTTTTGTTATGGGAGAAGGCTCCGGAATTGTGGTTTTAGAGGAATTTGAACACGCCGTAGAACGAGGGGCAAAGATATATGCTGAAATACTAGGCTATGGCTTGTCGGGCGACGCTCACCACATTACTGCACCGTCAGAAGACGGAGAGGGCGGTGAGCGGGCAATGAAAGCTGCCTTGTCAAAGGCTAAAGTAGATGCAAAGCAGATCAATTACATAAATGCTCACGGGACATCAACGATGGCAGATACCATTGAGCTTGCCGCGGTTGAACGACTTATGGGATCAGCCGCTGCTAACGTAAAGATGTCATCTACAAAATCGATGACCGGTCACCTTCTGGGAGCGGCTGGAGCCATAGAAGCTATCTTCTCAATTCTGGCTATCCGTGATCAGATTGTTCCTCCAACCATTAATCTTGATGAGCCCGCTGTAAGGACGGAAGTTGATTTAGTCGCTAATCAAAAGCAAGAATGTGAAGTCAATTATGCCCTGTCTAATTCCTTTGGTTTTGGAGGTACGAATGCTTCATTACTCTTGGGTAAACTGAAGTAATGTTTCGCTCTTTGGCGTCGAACACACTGACTGTTTTAATTTTAGGATTTTTCTTAGTTGGCGCTTTGGGGGTTTGGGGTAAATCACAATTCGTGAACGATGGACCACTTCAAAGTGCAATTTGTTTCAAAGTGGTCAGTGGCAGTACCCTTCGGACTGTAGCTAAAAATTTAGTGAAGGACAGGGCTATCTCGTCAGATTTTATTTTTCGAGTGTCTATGGAGTCCAGTGGGTTATCGCGCAAAATTAAAGCTGGTAGTTTTCTAGTTCCTAAAAATGCTTCAATGGCTGAAATATCCAAACGTATTACTGAATCTGGTGTAAGTAATTGTGGAAATGAAATTATTTATCGCGTTGGTATAACATCTTTCAAAATCGAGGTGAGAGACACGGACCCTAACACTGGTAAAATGGCTAAGGTCGCTGAATTTCTTTTTGATGAATTTACAAATGAAAAACTTAATGAGTTTGTCTCACAACACTCCACTAGGTTTCGAGTTACGTTGGCGGAGGGTGTGTCGAGCTGGAAAGTTTACAAGGCACTTTCAGACATAAAATTCTTAAAAGGTAACATTGAAAATATGCCAGATGAAGGAAGTATTGCACCCGAGAGTTATGATTTCGCAAATGGTGCAACAAGAAAGTTGTTAGTTGAGAGAATGCAAAAAAGACAAGAATCTATTCTGGAAGATGCTTGGAATGCACGACAACCAAATCTTCCTATAACTAAAAAAGATGAAGCACTTATTTTAGCCTCAATTATTGAGAAAGAAACATCTGTTGAAATCGAACGAAGTAAAGTATCTTCCGTATTCATAAACCGATTATTAAGAGATTTAGCTTTGCAAACAGATGCCTCAGTCTTGTATGGAATTACTAAAGGGAAAAAAGTTCTTGGTAGAGGCCTTCGCCGAAGTGAGTTGAAAAAAGATACGCCTTGGAATACTTACGTCCACAAGGGCTTGCCGCCTAGCCCAATTGGAAATCCGGGAAAGGCATCAATATTTGCTGCATTGAATCCTGATAGAACAAATTATCTATACTTTGTTGCAGATGGAAGTGGTGGCCATGCTTTTGCTGAAAATTTGCGCGATCATAATATTAATGTTGCCAAGTGGCGAAAAATTGAAAATGGCGATAATTAAAAAGTCAGTAGAATTTAGCTTAATTAATTTATAAAAAATTGCTCAATTTGAAAGTAATGAAAATATATTGTATTACTAGAATAGTTTGGGATTATTGAGCGAAAAAAATAGACTAACTAGTGTGGGATAATCAGACTTATGGGGAAAAAGAAACAAGTACTAGAAGCACTAGATCCTGTGTGGGAAAGAATACAAACCGAAGCAAAAGAGGCCGTTGAAAAAGAGCCACTACTTGGTGGTTCACTTCACGCCTGCATTCTCCATCATAGCTCAATTGAACATGCTCTTGCCTACAGAATAGCTTCAAAACTTGCTTCGTCAGAGATGAGTGAGCAAATCTTGCGAGAAATTTGTGATGATGCGTATAAAAATACGGAGGAACTTTCGCTGGCTGGCCGTGCTGACATAGTGGCCGTCTATCAAAGAGATCCCGCTTGCAATACTTATATTCAACCTCTTTTGTTTTTTAAAGGCTTTCAAGCCTTACAAGCCTACAGAGTAGCGCATTGGCTTTGGAATAGAGACAGAAAGGATATGGCTTATTTTCTACAAATGCGTTGCTCGGAAGTTTTTGGTATTGATATACATCCAGGTGCTCGTATCGGTAAAGGAATTATGATTGATCACGCACACTCAATTGTAATTGGGGAAACCGCCGTAGTTGGTGATAATGTTTCAATGTTGCACTCTGTGACTCTTGGTGGTACCGGGAAAGAAGATGAAGTTCGGCATCCTAATATTGGTCATGGCGTGCTTCTGGGGGCGGGAGCCAAGGTGCTTGGTAATATTTCGGTAGGTAATTGCTCACGTGTTGCAGCAGGATCTGTGGTTCTACAAAATGTGCCAGAAAAATCGACGGTTGCAGGGGTTCCTGCTAAAGTTGTTGGCGCCGCAGGTTGCACCAATCCCTCAATAAGTATGGATCAAATCGTAAAGAGAAAGTGATGCGATAGTCAGTATATGTTCTAAACATTAAGAAGCCCGATTGGGTTCTCCAAATTGTTGACTATCTCTTGTAAAAGTTGAGCCCCAAGAACCCCATCAATCACACGATGATCAACTGACATGGAAAGTTCCATTTCTATGGCTAGACCGAGGCATCCATCATCTAAAATTGCTGGTTTTTGCATGCTTGTTCCGACAGCTAAGATTGCAGAATGAGGCGGATTAATTATAGCATCAAAGCTCTCTACACCAAACATGCCTAAATTCGAAATTGCGAAACTTCCACCTTGAAACTCACAAGGCGATAACTTTTTAGCTCTTGCCCTGGTGGCAAGATCTTTCATTTCTGAGGAGATATTTGAAATAGTTTTTTGATCAGTATCTTTAATAACGGGTGTAAATAGCCCTCCCTCCACAGAAACAGCTACAGCGATATCAGAAGATTTGAATTTAATTAATCTATCTCCACCCCAAATTGCGTTTGCGCTAGGATTGGTTTGCAGCGCTTGTGCGCATGCTTTGATTATTATATCGTTAATGCTAACCTTTATATTTCGATCAGACAGTTTTTTATTAATTTTTTGCCGAAAATCCATAAGATTTTCCATTTTTACACTTCTTCTTAAATAAAAATGAGGAATAGACTGTTTTGCTTCAGACAAACGTGATGCAATAGTTTTGCGCATACCATCCAATGAAACTTCTGTGAATTCTCTATCTGCGTATACCTCCAAAAGAGCATTGTAAGGAAAGTTGTCTATTATATTCGGCGATATATCATTTGCCAAAGCGATATTAGGTGTTTCAGACCTGCTATTCACTTTTGTCGACTTTAAATTGGCCAAGTCTTTTTTAATTATTCGCCCGCGCGGCCCTGTCCCCTTAAGTAAACTAATATCAATTCGCTCTTTTTCTGCAATCCGACGTGCAAGAGGGGAAATAAAAATGCGGTCTACAGACTTAGAATTTGAATTATTCTTAGTTTGTTCCGCTTGTATCTCGCTTGTTTGCAGTTTTTGTGTTATTGGAACTACCTGCTCTTTAACATTTTTTTGAATTAAATTTTCTTCACCAACTAAAGTTGCAATTGCTGAATTCACTGCCACCCCTTCTGTTCCTTCGGTGATTAAAAGCTTCTCAATAATACCGTCTTCAACTGCTTCAAATTCCATGGTAGCTTTGTCTGTTTCGATTTCAGCAAGAAGATCGCCGGGTTCGACTTTGTCTCCTTCTTTCACAAACCATTTTGCCAATGTCCCTTCTTCCATCGTTGGGGAAAGCGCTGGCATTAGGATTTCAATAGCCAATTTTTTCTCCTTACCTATATATTACTTTTTTGACAGCATTTATAACTTCATCAGAAGTCGTTAGGGCAAGTTTTTCTAAATTAGCAGCATAGGGCATCGGTACATCCTTTCCTGTGCAATTTATTACTGGAGCATCAAGGTAATCGAATGCTTTTTCCATTATAACAGCAGACAAATGATTACCTATCGATCCCACGGGAAAGCCTTCTTCGACGGTTACACAGCGATTTGTTTTTTCAATTGAATTAATTATGGTTTCATAATCAATTGGTCGCAGTGTCCGCAGATCAATAACTTCAACTGATACTCCATCTGCTTCCAACTTATTTGCAGCTTCGAGAGCATACTGCATACCTATGCCGAAAGAAACGATCGTTGCATCTGTACCTTCGCACCAGATACGAGCTTTGCCAAAAGGTACCGTATAATCTTCTAAAAGTGGCACTTCAAAGGTCTTCCCGTATAGTATTTCATTCTCTAAGAATATGACAGGGTTATCATCACGAATTGCTGTTTTCATTAAACCTTTAGCGTCAGATGCTGAGTAAGGTTGAACTACTTTTAATCCTGGAATGTGGGTATACCAAGCGGCATAATCTTGGCTATGTTGCGCTCCGACGCGGGCAGCAGCACCATTAGGCCCTCGAAATACTATTGGAGCTCCCATTTGCCCACCAGACATGTATCGGGTCTTTGCTGCAGAATTGATAATTTGATCAATAGCCTGCATGGAAAAATTAAAAGTCATAAATTCAACTATGGGTCTCAATCCCGCAAAAGCAGACCCAACTGCTATCCCGCTAAAGCCATGCTCAGTTATTGGCGTGTCTATAATACGTTTTGCTCCGAATTCGTCCAATAAACCTTGAGAGACTTTATATGCTCCTTGATATTCTGCTACCTCTTCCCCCATCAGATATACGGTTTCGTCACGACGCATTTCTTCAGCCATTGCGTCTCGAATGGCTTCTCTCACAGTTTGAGTTTTGGTTTGAACATCAGGACCCCATTCGGGCTCTTTGTCGTATGTCGGTTTTGCTTGGTTTGAAACTTTAGCCTTACTTGGTTTAGTACCGGTTTGAATATCTTTTTCATGGACTTTTTTAGAAACCGAAACATCAATGGTTTCATCAGTGATTATGGCGATTGGCGAATTTACTAATACGCCTTCTGCGCCTTCAACCACGAGAATCTTTGTAACTATACCGTCATCCACCGCTTCAAATTCCATAGTGGCCTTGTCTGTCTCGATCTCAGCTATTATATCTCCCGCCGACACTTTATCGCCTTCTTTAATAAGCCATTTAGACAGCTTTCCCTCTTCCATGGTGGGCGACAATGCTGGCATTAATATTTCAGTTGTCATGATTTAAACTCTCACGCATATATATCTGTCCATAATTCTTCTGCAGAAACCTCTCGGCTTTCTTTTGCATATTCAGCGCATGCATTTATGATTTCTTTAATCTCTTTATCAATAATTTTAATTTCCTCCTCAGTGGAGTGCTTTTGGGAAACTAAGAGTGTTCGTATTGCTTCTATTGGATCCCTTTGAGCTCGCATTCTTTGCACTTCCTCTCGAGTTCTATACTTGGCAGGGTCTGACATGGAATGCCCCCTATACCTGTAAGTTTTAATTTCTAAGATATATGGACCTTTTCCCGCACGGCAATGAGCGGCAGCCTTTTTGCCTGCATCTCTAACAGCTACAACATCCATACCATCAACAGCCTCTCCCTTTATTCCAAAGGCATCACCTCTTGTATAAATTTCGGGACTAGAAGTTGATCTCTCTTGAGCTGTTCCCATAGCATACTGGTTATTTTCAATAACAAATATGACTGGAAGCTTCCACAATGCTGCCATGTTAAAAGTTTCATAGACTTGACCTTGATTGGCTGCTCCATCTCCAAAGTAAGTGAACGTCACACAATTGTTTTCACGATATTTATCTGCAAAAGCTAACCCAGCACCGAGAGGCACCTGAGCACCAACGATCCCATGTCCCCCATAAAAATTTTTTTCTTTTGAGAACATATGCATGGAGCCACCTTTACCTTTTGAATAGCCACCACTCCGACCAGTAAGTTCTGCCATAACACCATTAGGATCCATTCCACAGGCTAGCATATGACCGTGATCTCGGTAGGACGTTATTCTTTTATCGCCCTCTTTAGCGGCGGCTTCCAGCCCAACAACAACCGCTTCTTGACCAATGTACAAGTGGCAAAATCCACCTATCAAACCCATTCCATACAGCTGTCCAGCCTTTTCTTCAAAGCGTCGTATCAGGAGCATGCCCCGATAAAATTCTATCAGTTCACTTTTTTGGTTGGAAGACTTTTTGTTAACCGTTTTTGCAGTCATATAACCCGATCCAGAAAGTAGTTTAACTTTAAACTATCATTACATAAATATAAAATGAGTGCGAGTAAAAAATAACTGTTACATATCAGGTATGACTTTTATGCAATTTTAAGTGCTAAACTTTTTATTGAATTACAAGTTCGTCTGTTCTGACATATCCAAGAACATCTCTTGCCTGCTGATCCAAAAGCTCAAGATCTAGATAATGATCTGAAAGACGCCTCGTTAGGTTCTTGAGGTCGGCTATTTCAACATTTATACTACCTATCTCAACCTGCAACTTTTGTAAATCGTGATTTATTTCGGCTCGCCGAAGAATGCCAAAATCCCCTTGCACGGCTGCGAAAGTAAAGTAAATTCCTAATGAAAGAGAAATTGTAAAAACACAAATAATAACCCAAGGAATGCTTGATCTAGTTTCTGCCATTTTGCCTCAATGCGATTTTTCGCTTTTTTTTAAACAATGGCATATTTAAATTTAAAAGTGAATCCCCTTTTTTTATGAAAGAGATGCTTCGTAAATACTTTGCACGGTTCGATCTAATTGTTCCTCAAATTCTTGTTTTGGGGTGTCACTTTTTAAGCCTTCCGTCAGAGCTCTTGAAAAGCTTGCAATCATTTTCTTGTTTTGTTTTAGTTTATTTACAGCGATTTTTTTTTCAAAGCCTCCACTCAATGCGACTATTCGCAAGATATTTGGATGTTGCATTAGTGGTTCATAAAAATTGTCTTGCTCTGGAAGACTTAGCTTAAGAATTACTTTTTTACTTGACTCAATTCTATTAAGTCTTCTTTTAATGTTGTTGTAGAGCATGTCTTCGGCTTCTCTTTTATCAGGAATTGTGATGTCAACCTCGGGCTCAATTATAGGTAGAAGGCCAAAAGATAATATCTCCTCACCAATATCAAATTGCTGGTCTACCAAATCTTTTATACCGATGTTATTCGCACCATTTATTAGAGAACGCATTTTTGTACCGAACACTTTGTTTTTCTTTGCTAGTTCCAAAGAAGTTTTAAGGTCATTAATCGGCTTTAGCAGCTGAGCCTGATTTTCGGAAGAAAGAAGCCCCTGATCGATTTTTAAAAACGGAACAATTTGTAATTTTTCCCATAAATAAATTGCCGTGGGTAGGTTATCGATTTCCTTCAGCATTGTATCCTTAAAAAGGATTGCCCCGAGTATTCGCTCACTATTAAATGCTGAAGATTTTATAATTCTTGTTCTCATTTCATGAATTAAATCATACATTTGTGATGCATTATTATATTCTGACTCCGCAATTCCGTAAAGTTTAAGAGCTTTTGGTGTGGAGCCTCCACTTTGATCAAGAGCTGCAATAAACCCTTGACCAGATGATATTCTAAGCAACTGTCTGTTATCCACTGTCTTAGGCCCCCATTAGTATTAGATACGCAGTAGATTAAAAGTCTGAGCAAATGTTTCAATCCTGTTAGCGCTACAACTTGAAATTTATTTACAAAGTATTTAGCCGCTTTTCATTTTTTCTATTGGAGTGCTGCAATTCCAGGAAGTATTTTACCTTCCATCCATTCTAGAAATGCGCCACCGGCACTTGATAGATAGCTAAATCCATTAGACGCTTCCGCATTATTCAGTGCCGCTAATGTGTCGCCACCACCTGCAATCGAAACTAGTTTTTTTTCATTACTTAACATAGAAATAAAATTAGCTAGTTCTTTTGTTGCTCCGTCAAAAGGTTTTACTTCAAACGCCCCAGGCGGACCGTTCCAAATTACGGTTTTTGAGTTTTGCAGGATTTCTTTTATTTTTTCGACCGTATATGGACCAATATCTAGGATCATAGAAGCTTTTGGACACTCATTTATTGGCACCACACAGATGTCCGCATTGGTATTAAGCTCCTTGGCAACCACTGCATCTGTAGGAAGTAAAATCCTGCATCCAGCTTTTTCTGCAGAATTTAATATAATACGAGCACTATCTTTCATTTTGTGTTCAGCAAGGGATGTTCCAATAAAAAATCCTTGCGCTAAAAGAAAAGTGTTTGCCATGCCGCCGCCTACGATAAGAGTATCCACTTTGTGAATAAGATTATTGAGCAAATCTAACTTTGTAGAAACTTTTGAGCCACCGACGATAGCCGTTAGAGGTCTTTGGGGTTTCGTAAGTATACTTTCGAGTGCACGTAACTCTTGCTCCATCAACTTACCCGCGCAATTTGGAAGAAGATGGGCTACTGCCTCAGTGGAAGCATGAGCGCGGTGGGCGCATGAGAATGCATCGTTGCAGTAAATGTCGGCTAGTCCAGCCAAAGATTTAGCAAATGAGATAGAGTTTTTCTCCTCACCGTCGTGAAAACGAGTATTTTCAAGTAAAACAACCCCTCCAGGTTTTTGTGACGCTACTGCAAGTTCAGCCGTGGTGCCAACGCAATCAGCAGCAAATATCAGAGGCGCATCAATTAATTCTTCTATATCGGCAGATATTTTCGCAAAACTAAAGTTTTGGTCTCTCTTACCATTTGGTCGCCCAAAGTGCGCAACTAATATTGGAATACCACCATTTTTGATTATGTGATCTAAGGTCGGAATAATCTTTTTTATCCGCGTATTGTCAGAAATTTTTTTCCCTGCGATGGGAACGTTTAAATCTACTCTGGTCAGGACTTTTTTCCCTGCCAATTCCATTTGATCTAGCGTTTTCCAGCGCATTGGTCTTATCCCTCAATTCAAACTTGGGCTCTTATGCCTTGATATCTGGTAATTATTCAATCCAATAGCTTGTTAATAAAATAATTTCATCATAGGTATCGTAGTAACAATGTACAGGAGCCGTAAATGGATAATATTAAAGACCCAGAGAATACAATTATCATGGAAATAAAAGGTGGGACCATTCTTATAGAACTGCTGCCTGATATTGCACCACTCCACTGTGAAAGGATGAAGACCCTCGTAAGGTCAGGGCTCTATGACAACGTTTGCTTTCATAGAGTTATTGATGGTTTTATGGCCCAAACTGGAGATGTGCAACATGGAAACATGGAATCAAATTTTGATATAAGAATGGCAGGCCGTGGGGGCTCAGAATTTTCAGATGTCAAAGCAGAGTTTTCAGGGATTCCCCATGACAGAGGCACTCTTGGGGCAGCGAGAAGCTCCAGTCCCGATAGTGCAAACAGTCAGTTCTTTATAAATTTTAGTGATAATCATTTTTTAAATCGGCAATATACTGTTTATGGGCGGGTTGTATCTGGTATGGAGTTTGTTGATGAACTTGAAAGGGGTGAGCCGCCGGCATCTCCAGATAGAATGATATCCGTCATGGTGGCTGCCGATGTATAGATTGTGTCTATCTTTTTTGTTCTTCGTGGCTTCGACCATGGGCGCTTTTGGAGATAAATTAGAAATTACCATAAAAGGTGAGGGTGCGAATGGTATTGTAGTAATAGACTTGTTTGAAGAAATTGCTCCTTTGCATGTAGAAAGAATGTTGGCTCTGGCGTCTAATGGAAACTATGATGGAATAGTCTTCCACCGAGTTATCGAGGGGTTTATGGCTCAAACTGGCGATGTTCAATTTGGCAAATTGGGCGACGATATTGAAAATGCAGGTCGCGGTGGATCATCAATGCCCGATCTGGTGGCAGAGTTTTCAAATATACCGTTTGATAGAGGTGTTGTTGGTATGGCGAGAGCTCAAAACCCAAATAGTGCAAACAGCCAGTTTTTTATAATGTTTAACAAAGGGTACTTTTTGAATGGACAGTATACAGTAGTTGGTAAAGTACTAGAAGGAATAGATGTTGTCGACACCATCAAGCTGGGCCTAGGGCCTAACGGAGCAGTACTTGGAGCCCCAGATTTTATGGAGAAAGTTAGGCCGCAGGAATAATGAATTTCAATTATTTACGGTCCATTACTTTTGAAGATCTACGATCGCATGCCTTTTTTTGCCAGCACTTAGTTTTAATGGTTTATTAAAATCATGAATATTTACCGTCTGACTAATGTCGGTGACCAAAACTCCATTAAGCCGTGCCCCATTCTCTGAAATCAAGCGTTTGGCTTCTTTGCCCGATTTAGTAAGTCCAGTTTTTATCAATAATTGGGCCACAGATAAACCAGTCTCAACTTCACCCATTGTGATATGATATGAAGGAAGATCACTTCCAACACCACCTTGTTCGAAAACGTCTTTTGCAGTCTTTTCTACATCTGATGCTACTTTCTCACCATGACACAAGGTAGTCACGTGATTTGCAAGGATAGATTTGGCTTCATTAATTTCAGCTCCCTTCAGGGCTCCTAACTTTTCACATTCAGCAAGGTCAATTTCTGTGTAAAGTTTAAGAAATTTACCTACGTCCGCGTCAGCAGTATTTCGCCAAAACTGCCAAAAATCAAAAGGTGACAGCATTTCTTTATTAAGCCATACTGCTCCATTTTGAGATTTTCCCATCTTTTTCCCATCTGAAGTGGTAAGTAATGGAGATGTTAAGCCAAATACTTTTGCGTTCGCTTTGCGGCGTGATAATTCCATACCGTTGATTATGTTTCCCATTTGATCGGAACCACCCATTTGCAGTTTGCATCCGTATCTCTGGTTCAACTCATAAAAATCATAAGCCTGCAAGATCATATAGTTAAATTCGAGAAATGACAGAGATTGCTCTCGGTCCAATCTGGATTTAACACTTTCAAATGAAAGCATACGGTTTACGGAAAAATGACCTCCTATTTCTCGAAGGAATTGGATATAATTCAACTCATCAAGCCATTCCGCATTATTTATCATCAAGGCATCAGAAGGTTTTTCTCCAAAATTTAGGAAATTCAAAAAAATTCCTTTTATACCTGAAATATTTTCTTCGATTTGCTTGTCATTTAATAATGGCCTCTCGTCTGCTCTAAAGCTAGGATCTCCAATTTTTGTTGTGCCACCACCCATCAATGTAATTGGTTTTCCACCTGTTTTTTGCAGCCAACGCAACATCATGATTTGCATTAAGCTGCCAACATGTAAAGATTTTGCCGTAGCATCAAACCCTATGTACCCAGGGCAAATTTCTGTGCTCAAAAGGTGATCTAAGCCCGCATAATCGGTACAGTCAGCAATGAAGCCGCGAGATATCATAATGTTCAGAAAATCTGACTTAGGTCGAAAAACCATCAATAATCCAATCTTTAAGTTTCCCTCGCTTTATAACTAGGTCATCAACTGAGTGAAAGATATTTCAGTGAAGTGTCTGTATTTTTTACTTTTAAATGTTTCAATTTGAGTATTACAAAGTTGTGATGGACAAATTCCCTTTTACGTAATACTTCATCATAAGTTAGCGCTAACATAAGCGTGCTTTGATAAGGGGTGTTATTTTAGGGCGAGTGGTTTACTATCCTAATGGGCATTGTTTGTAGGAGTTAGAAATGGTCTCACGTGTAATCCCAGTTGAAGCCTTCGATCTAGTTATCTTCGGTGGAACTGGTGACCTTGCTAGACGAAAAATTTTGCCAAGTCTTTTTCGAAGATTTGCCGCTGGGCAAATGCCAGATGATGCTTTCGTTATTGGTGTTGCAAGGTCAGAGCTGAATACTAAAGCATACCAAAAGTTGGTTATAACTGCATTAAGAGAGTTTGAGCCAGAGCTGTCAGCTTCCGCTGAACTCTTAAATTTCACGAAACAAATTAAGTATGTACAAATAGATGCCCAGGGTGACTTTGGATGGTTAGATTTAGCGGAACAAGTTAGAAAAGACGCTGTACAAGCTTTTTATTTTTCGGTCTCGCCGTCGCTATTTGGTCAATTGGCCGAAAAGCTGCATAAATACTCTATTGCTTCTCAAAGTTCACGTATAGTTCTAGAAAAACCGTTTGGCAAAGATTTAAGCTCAGCTCAGACTTTAAACGCCGTACTGAAAGAACACTTCAGTGAAGACCAAATTTATAGAATTGATCACTATCTTGGCAAAGAAACTGTTCAAAACCTCATGGCTGTCCGCTTCGGCAATATGTTATTTGAGCCACTATGGAACTCTCAATATATTGATCATATTCAAGTCACAGTGGCCGAGTCAGTGGGGGTAGAGGGGCGTGGTAGCTACTACGATCAGGCTGGCGCCATGCGTGACATGATACAGAATCATCTTATGCAATTGCTTTGTTTAATTGCGATGGAACCTCCCGCTAAATTTTCTCCAGATGCAGTTCGCGACGAAAAATTAAAAGTTATTCGGGCACTAGATCCAATTGAAACTAGTGACATCGTTCGTGGCCAATATAGTGATAGGGGTACAGACAAAAGCTATCTTGAAGCTGTAGAAAACCCCAATTCAAAAACAGAAAGTTTTATTGCTCTTAAAGTTCAAGTTAGCAATTGGCGTTGGGCCGGCACACCATTTTATCTGAGAACTGGCAAGAAGCTAAAAGCACGGTGCTCGGAAATAGCCGTGGTTTTTAAAGAAACACCCCATTCAATTTTTGGCCCAGATGCGGGAAGTCATAGAAATGCTCTAGTTATACGTTTGCAGCCAGATGAAGGAATGACGATGGATCTCACTATAAAAGAACCAGGGCCTGGTGGCATGAGACTAATTGATGTGCCGTTGGACATGACTTTTGCTGAGGCTTTAGGTCCAGAAGTAGGTGCAGTTCCAGATGCGTACGAGAGACTTATTATGGACGTCATTCGGGGTAATCAAACTCTTTTTATGAGAGGTGATGAAGTAGAGGCAGCGTGGTCGTGGACGGACCCAGTTATAAATCAATGGGTAAGCAGAGGAACTTCACCCTTGACATATGATCCGGGGAGCTCTGGCCCAGAGGACGCCTTGATGCTTATGCACAAGGATGGACGAAAATGGCGCGAAATAGCATGACAAATATTATAAAATATGATGCACGAGATGAGTTAATTCAAAAAGTTGTATACGAAATATCGAACGATTTAAGAAGCGCATTGGATAGTAATAAGTATATTACCTTTGCTGTACCTGGAGGCACAACCCCCGGACCAATATTAGAAAAACTTTCTGAAGTTCAATTGGATTGGAGTAGAGTGAAAATTATTCTAGGAGATGAGAGATGGGTTCCCTATTCTCATGAACGGTCAAATAGTAAATTGATAATGGAAACCCTATTGAAAAATGAGGCTTCAGGAGCTCAATTTATTCCTATTTATGCAGATTTTGCTACTCCAGAGGAGGGTATTTTACACATAAATAAAGATATTGAGGCTTGTCTTCCGTTATCGATTGCTCTTTTGGGCATGGGAGCAGATATGCATACAGCATCTCTTTTTCCTGGGTCGATCAATTTAAAGGCTGCATTAAGCATAGATGCGCCCACATTAGTTCCTATATCAGCTCCAGGAATATCTGAGCCAAGGGTTTCTTTGAGCGCTAGAGTTTTTAATTCTTCGCAAAAAAAGCATGTAGTTTTTTTTGGAGCGGAAAAGAGAAAAGCACTCGATGACGCCCTATCTCTTGACCCCTTATCTGCTCCAGTTCGTGCAATTTTAGAAGGTGCCATTGTTCATTGGGCCAAATAGAAAATAATTTTTGAGAAAAAAATGTTTGCGAATTTAAAAAAACTTTGGAAAGAAAAGCGTTCTCGTTCGATAATATCGCTATTTGATGATTTGAATAGGCCAAAGGAATTCTCAATAGAATTAGATGAGCTTTTTTTTGACTATTCAAAGACGCAAATTGATAAGGAATGTCGTGTAGAACTTTTAAAGCTGGCCAAACTCAAAGAAGTTGAACAGGTTCGCAGTGCCATGTTTTCTGGAGAAAAGATAAATAAAACAGAAGATAGATCCGTCCTTCATGTGGCTCTACGCAATCAATCTACTTCACCAATCTTTTCTGATGGTGAAAACGTGATGCCAAAAGTTATTAATACGCTGGAAAGAATGCGATTATTTTCACGGAGCATTCGAACTGGAAAATTTAAAGGGTTAGGTGGGCAGATTACAGATGTTGTCAACTTAGGCATTGGTGGATCCGATTTAGGGCCTATGATGGCAACATGTGCATTAGCAGCCTACCACAGCGGACCGAAATGCCATTTTGTCTCGAATGTCGATGGTGCTCAGATACATGACGTTCTGATAGATCTTGATCCAAAAACAACTTTAATAATTGTTGCGTCAAAGACTTTTACAACAACTGAGACTATGCTCAACGCGCGTACTGCCTTGAATTGGATGTCCCGCGAACTTACTAATCCCACTGATCAATTCGCCGCAGTCTCAAATTCAGCAATTAATACCGAAGCTTTTGGCATACCCGCAGAGCGTGTTTTCGATTTTGCAGACTGGGTTGGCGGAAGATACTCGGTCTGGGGTCCGATTGGGCTGCCATTGATGATCAGCATAGGTGAAAATAACTTTGATGAATTTCTTGAAGGAGCCTTTGAAATGGATAGCCATTTTATGCAAGCCCCGATGGAGAAAAATATGCCAGTTATGCTAGCTTTAGTGGGTATCTGGCATAATCAAGTTTGTGGTTACGATACTCGAGCTGTCCTGCCTTATGAACAAAGACTGACCAAATTACCTGCTTATTTACAGCAGCTAGAAATGGAAAGTAATGGAAAAAATGTTGCTATGGATGGTAAAAAATTGACTGATGAGACCGGTCCAATTGTCTGGGGTGAGCCTGGCACAAATGGTCAACATGCTTTTTTCCAGTTAATTCATCAAGGCACAAAAATTGTACCGTGCGAATTTTTAGTGGGTGCAGTAGGTAGTGAAAGCTACTTAGTTGGCCATCATAATATCTTGGTCGCAAACTGCCTTGCCCAGTCTGAGGCACTGATGCGGGGTCTCTCTTTGTCTGAAGTAATCGAAAAAATGAAACAGAATGGGGAAAAAGAAGAGACTCTCGAGTTTATTGCAGCTCACCGAGTATTTCCAGGTAACAGACCGTCTACTACGTTAGTTTATTCAAAACTTAGCCCGTTAATCCTTGGAAAGATTATAGCGCTTTATGAACATCGAGTTTTTGTTGAAGGTATTATTTTGGGAATTAATAGCTTTGACCAATGGGGCGTTGAGTTGGGTAAAGTTCTAGCTGAAGAACTTACTGAAATTATTGAAGGTGAAAAAAGCAAAGCTAAAAAAGATGGTTCCACTCAAATGCTCTTATCTCGTGTTGCGGCTTATAAAAAATTGTGAACTATCTGTATTACCACTTTGACTTTTACTGATTTGCGCTCCATTTTGTTTCGTTTTCCTGAATTTTTTTGATACGTTGCATTGTTTTGGGATGGCTGAGTAACCAGGCAGGTTGCAAATTAGCGTTATTTCCGCTCAATTGTTCTAATTTTTCAAACATTGAGATTTGATGTTCAACGCCTATGCCTGATTTCATCATTAATGCAGATGCGTATTCATCTGCTTCAAACTCATCTGATCTAGACAAGCGGGCCATTAAAAGGTTTGAAAGTAAGTTTGCTAAAATACCGCCTATTCCAGGTAAAATTCTTGATAGAAGGGTGCCCAAGGCCATTCTAAGAGCATTTTGACCTGAGAAATCGATCATTCGTCGTTTCGAGTGGCCTAACGCAACATGACCTAATTCGTGCGCAATGACGGATGCCAATTCATTCTCTGTTACCTCACCAGCGGTAAATTTATCGTAAAAACCTCTTGTTATAAAGATTCTTCCATCTGGTGCCGCCAACCCATTCACTGGCTCAATCTCGTAAATGCTTACCGATATGCTTTCTAGATCAAGGGCATTTGCTAAGAGTTGAATCGGTCGAAGAAGTTGCCTATCTGCCAACAAGCTCGATTGACGTTTTAGTGTACGATTCAATTGCCAGGCAGATAACCTAAACATTACTAAACCATACACAAGCGGCAGTATTATCGGAATGAACTTTATCATCACTGTGATATGGTGTTTTAACACTATATTTCAACTTAAGTGCGAAGTGTTTTCATACCTTCGTCTATTCCATTTAAGTTAAGTGGAAACATTTTTGATTGAAAAATATCTTTTATCATTTCTACTGATTGAGTGTATTTCCACTGAGAAATAGGTAAAGGATTTATCCAAATATTGGATGGCCATTGGGATCGTGCTCGCTCAAGCCAAACTGATCCAGGCTCTTCGTTCCAATATTCATTTGCACCACCAGGATACATAATTTCATACGGAGACATTGAGGCGTCGCCTACAAATATACATTTATAATCTGAGCCATAGGTATTTAAAATCTCCCACGTACTTATTTTCTTTTCCCAACGCCTAGCATTGTCTTTCCATACTCCCTCATAAAGACAATTATGAAAATAATAGTGTTCCAGATTTTTAAACTCTGCATTGGCTGCCGAAAAAAGTTCCTCAACTAATCTTATATACGGATCCATAGATCCGCCAACATCCAAAAACAGAAGTAGCTTGACAGCGTTCCGTCTTTCTGACTGAGTTTTAACGTCCAAATAGCCCTTCTCAGCGGTAGATCGAATTGTTCCTTGAAGGTCTAGTTCATCTTCAGCGCCATTTCTTACCCATTGCCGCAAACGTTTCATAGCTACTTTTATATTTCGGGTGCCAAGTTCCACCGTGTCATCTAGATTTTTAAATTCACGTTTGTCCCAAACCTTAACTGCACGCTGGTGCCTGCTTTTATCTTGTCCGACTCTCACGCCTTCGGGATTGTATCCATAAGCGCCGAAGGGCGACGTTCCTGCGGTGCCAATCCATTTGCTACCTCCTTGATGTCGTTTCTCTTGTTCTTCCAGACGCTTTTTGAGAGTTTCCATTAATTTTTCAAATCCACCCAGCGCTTCAATTTTTTCTATTTCATTTTTGTCAAAAACTTTTTCTGTAAGTTTTCTAAGCCAAGCCTCGGGCACGTCCAAGGACTCAATGAGCTCCGTGATTGGCAAAGTTTCGATACCTGCAAAGGTTTTTGAAAAAGCTCTATCAAATTTATCTAAGTGGCGCTCATCTTTAACCATGATAATGCGACCAAGGTAATAGAATTGATTAACATCATGAGTACAAAGGCCGATTGAAACAGATTTAAGAAATGTTAAATATTCTCTTAAACTTACCGGCACTTTATGATGTCGTAAATTTTCAAAAAACTGAATAAACATATCTAAAAAATAGTTCTGTCCAGAATTACAGTTATTATCACTCCTATTATTGCATAGAACAGAAAGTAGCCTGCAGAATATTGGATTATATCAAGTCTCTTACCACCGCGCTTTTTTGCTAATCTAGCGCCCCAAATTCCTCCAATAATACCAAAAACAAGATACATTTATTTCTCCAAAAGTTATTTTTATTTTATCGCTGAGGTTTTAACGGTGAGTAGATTTATAAGTGTTAATATCGTGGGTTTTGCTGAGAGGTTGATGAAATCATCTTTGACTACGTGCCATAAAGGCCAAGCGTTCAAAAAGTTGTACGTCTTGCTCATTTTTTAACAGTGCTCCGTGTAATTGAGGCAATGAATTTTTACCTTCCTTGATAAGGTCATTTACACTTAGATCTTCTGCTAACAACAACTTTAACCAATCCAATGCTTCTGAGGTTGATGGCTTCTTTTTTAATCCAGGTTGCTCGCGCAACTCAAAAAATTGCCTAAGTGCAGTAGATAGGAGATTTTGTTTTATATTTGGATAATGAACACGAACTATTTTTTCTAACGTTTCTTGATCTGGAAACTTAATATAATGAAAAAAACAGCGTCTTAGAAATGCGTCGGGAAGTTCTTTTTCATTGTTTGAAGTTATGATGACCACTGGGCGTTTTTCTGCCGCCACATTTTCACCCGTTTCGTATACGTGAAAAGCCATCTTATCCAGTTCCTGCAATAGATCATTGGGAAACTCAATATCTGCTTTGTCAACTTCGTCGATAAGCAAAACAACCTTCTCCTTAGACTCAAAAGCTTGCCATAATTTACCTTTTTTTATGTAATTTGTAATGTCTTCGACTTTCTTATCGCCGAGTTGGCTATCTCTTAATCGGGAAATAGCGTCGTATTCATATAACCCCTGTTGCGCTTTTGTGGTCGATTTGATGTTCCACTCATATAATTGAAGTCCGAGGGAGCTTGCGACTTGCTTAGCAAGCTCAGTTTTTCCAGTGCCAGGCTCACCTTTTACAAGAAGAGGTCGTTCCAGGGTGACTGCTGCGTTTACAGCTATTTTCAAATCTTCAGTGGCCACATAATTTTGAGTACCATCAAACTTCATTTGGATCGCTTTCTGACTAAATTCACTATTCGATAGAATAAACAGATCTCTCGCACATAAATAAAAATCGTTCAATGTGCATCTTTGAGTAGTGACATTTTAATCCAATTGCTTTAATTGCCCAAGGATAGATTTAATAAACTTTATAATTATTGGTTAAATTTTGGTTTAATGAACTGCTTGGGGGACAAAGCATGAAACAGGATAAAGTTTTTTCTGAAGATTATCTTCCGGTTAAGGGCGAGTCGTTTATGAATGATCGCCAATTAGAGTTTTTTCGGCGGAAACTGGTAAATTGGAAAAATGACCTCATGTCGGATTCTAAAGATACTATAGAAGGTCTCCAAGATAATACGCGTAATATTCCAGATATTGCTGATCGCGCTAGCGAGGAAACTGATCGCGCCCTAGAGCTAAGAACCCGAGATAGGCAAAGGAAGTTAGTATCAAAAATTGATGCGGCACTTCGTAGAATTGATGAAGGCGAATACGGTTATTGTGAAATTACTGGTGAGCCAATCTCATTGAAACGACTAGATGCAAGACCAATTGCAACAATGACGCTAGAGGCTCAAGAAAGTCATGAACGACGCGAAAAAGTCCACAGAGACGACTAGTAAGATTTTGTAGTACGTTTTCTAGTGCCCAAATGCTGGAAAAATCAAACCATATTATAATCATTGGGGCTGGCATAGGTGGTATGACTACAGCACTATGTTTGAGGCACTTTGGCATAAAGGCGAGCCTATACGAACGTTCATCCCAGGTTACAACAGCCGGTGCTGGGGTTCAATTAAGCCCAAACGCTCACAGAGTACTGTCTTACATTGGGCTAACTGACAAAATTGCAGCGGTTTCAAGACGTTGTGAAGGCGTCAAGATTTTTGACTATAAATCAGACTCTCAAATGGCGCTACTTGATTACCTGAATTTCAAAAGTAATGACTTATTTTCCTTCTGCCACCGAGCAGATTTAGTCAGTATTTTGTATGAAGCCTGTAAAAAACAAGAGATCCCCGTCCATTTTAACAAGAAGTTTGAGAAAATTACTGACGGTAAAGCTATATTTTCCGATGGAGAGACGCTATTCGCCGATCTCATAATCGGTGCAGATGGTTTGCACTCAAACGCAAGAAAAATTGTGTTTGGAGAGGTTAAAGCTATTTTTACCAAGCAAATAGCTTGGAGGGCAATTGTGCCAAATTCAATTAATCAATGTGATTTTGCACACGTGATACTTGCTCCCAAACGACATATTGTAAGTTACCCAATTAGAGATGGCCGCCAACTTAACTTGGTCCTCATTAAAGAGCAAAATGACTGGCAGCCAGACGGTTGGAGGCATCTTGAAGATCCATCAGTGGTGAAAGAAAACTTCAAAGATTTCTCTGGTAAAACTGCCAAAATTATAGATTCTATAGAAGATGTATATAAGTGGGGGTTATTCAGGTATCCACTGAGAAAAAATTGGTATAAGGATCGAGTTGTTTTAATTGGAGATGCCGCTCATCCTACTTTACCCTTTTTAGCGCAGGGTGCTGCAATGGCGATTGAGGATAGTTTTGTTTTAGCATCTAAATTCTCAGAATTCCCAACTATACTTTCTGCTTTTACAGAATTTCAAAGCGATAGATTGCCGCGAGTGCAGCGCGTTATCAACGCATCGGCAAAAAATGCTCGTACTTTTCATTTATCAAATACAATAGCCAGACTGGTATTCCATACAATTTTGCAGCTATTTTCTAAATTTTTACCACGTCTACTTTTGAAACGTTTTAATTGGATTTATGATAAGGACGTGACAAACTAATATTTTTCTAAATGACTAAGTGTAGCAATTATCAAAGTTAAAAATTAAATGTCTAATTCGATCCAGATTGGAACATGATCCGATGGTTTTTCTCTAGCTCTAATATGTTTGTCTATTTGGCAATCCTTTAATAAATCTGCGCATGGGGGAGTAAGTAAAAAATGATCAATCCTTACACCGTCATCACGATCCCAAGCACCAGCTTGATAGTCCCAGAAGCTATAGTGTCCTGGACCAGCATTCTTTGCCCGAAAAGCCTCCGTAAAACCTAAATTAATTATTTTTCTAAATGCGGTTCGGCTTTCCGGTAGAAATAGTGCGTCTTTTTGCCAGGTGTTTATGTTTGCGGCGTCTTCATCCTGCGGAATTATGTTGTAATCACCAGCCATCAAAGCTGGAACTTCACTATTTATTAAATCTTTTGCTCTTTCGTAAAGTCTGTTCATCCAGGATAATTTATATTCGTATTTAGGCCCGGGTGTAGGATTTCCATTTGGAAGGTACAAATTACAAATTCTAATGGACTGATCGCAAACAATGGTGGCTTCCATCCATCTAGCTTGATCATCGTTTGTATCGCCTGGTAACTGGCAGACAACGTCTTCAAGTGGAAATTTTGAGAGTATAGCCACTCCATTAAATGACTTTTGTCCACTTACTTTCACATTATATCCTAGATTTTCGAAAAGGTCGGACGGAAAATTTTCGCCAACAGACTTTATTTCCTGAAGAAGGGCTACGTCTGGCTTTTCCTCGATAAGCCAAGTCATCAAAGCATTTGTTCTAGCTTTTATTCCATTAATATTAAAGCTGGCAATTTTTACCACGTGTTTATTCTCTATATCGAAAAACTAGTTCCGCAACCACAGGAGCTGGTAGCATTCGGGTTCTCAATTACAAATCGAGCTCCAATTAATTCATCAGCATAATCAATAATTGCATTTTCTAGGAATGGCAAAGAAGCCGCGTCAATGATTACTTTCTCGCCATCGCTTTCAATTACTAGATCTTCTTCAGTAGGGTTACCCAGACTTATTTCATATTGAAATCCTGAGCAGCCGCCACCCTCTACCGCAATTCTTAGAGCTTTTCCCTCGTTTGCTGCATTTATTTCGCTTAGCCGTTTAAATGCTCTGTTTGTTACTTTGGGAGGTAGATGCATCAATAAACTTTCAATACTATATGGTTAAGTAGCTCACATTAGTATATGCCTACACCACTCAATTTACAAGGAAGGCTTAGAAAAATGCAGGCAAATTTTGCGTCAGATCCTGCCCAGAGCCATGGTAGATTGCATAATGAAAAAAAAAGTAGCTTTCGTGATAATTTTCAACGTGACAGAGATAGAGTTATTCACTGTAGCGCCTTTCGACGATTAAAGCACAAAACGCAAGTCTTTGTTGAACATGAAGGAGATTATTACAGAACGAGATTAACTCATACAATTGAGGTTGCACAGGTCGCTCGGACAATTTCTTCTGTTTTGGGGCTCAATTCAGAATTAACGGAAGCAATTTCGTTAGCACATGATTTGGGGCATCCGCCTTTCGGTCATACAGGAGAGGAAACACTAAATAGCTTAATGGCAGAGTATTCAGGTTTTGATCATAACGCACATGCATTGAAACTTGTAACACTTATTGAGCGCCACTATGCAGCATTTGACGGACTTAATCTAACTTGGGAGACCTTGGAAGGTATAATAAAGCACAATGGCCCCTTGTTGAAGGGAGTTCCAGAGTACATTAGAAATTATGACACGTTGCATAAATTGAATTTATATGATTTTGCCAGTGCCGAGGCTCAAGTTGCTGCCATCTCGGACGATATTGCTTATAATAGTCACGATTTGCATGATGGCTTGAGAGCAAAGCTTTTTAGTATTGAAGAGTTAGCTTCTTTGCCGCTATTGCGGGAATGTTTTCGGGAAGTCGATGAAAAGTATCCAAAAATTGATCAGTACCGAAGGCAGCACGAGTCACTAAGATATTTTTTAAGTATGTTGGTTGATGACGTGCTGAAAGAAGCAAAACAAACGTTTGCCAAACTAGCACCAAATTCCTCAGATGATTTAAGGAAAGCTGGCTTCAAAGTTATAAGTTTTTCTAAGGAATTAAGTAAAAATTTGGACGTAATAAGAAGTTTTCTTTTTGAGCGAATGTATAGAGCTCCAAGTGTGATGCAAATGCGAGATAAAGTTACAATAATTGTTAAAGATCTTTTTACAGCTTACAGCAATGATCCGAGTTTATTACCTCAAAAATGGCAGGATGGTCTCGCCTCTATGATCTCTGATGATAACATTGCAGACCTAGTTTGTGACTATATTGCTGGAATGACGGATCGTTTTGCAATTTCTCAGCATGAAAAGTTGTTTGGTAAGCAACTCAATCGTTCTGACAGTTAACCAAGGTTTTTAAAAGTTTACTTATAAATGTAGACCATTGAACTTTTTCAGTAGAGTGATAAACCGAAAATACCAAAGGATTTGACCAAATATGAATTTATTTACGCATGTTCGTGAAATTTTAATTGAGGTTTTGAAAGAGCTATCTGCCCAGAGTGTCTTACCTATTGATACAGATTTTTCGAATATTACGGTAGAGCCTCCTAAAGATAGTCGTCATGGTGATATGTCCACCAATGCCGCAATGGTTCTTTCAAAGTCAGTTGAAGTTAAGCCAAGAGAATTAGCGCAAATTATAAGCGAGGCTTTGTCTCCAAAAGAAATTATTGCATCAGTAGATATTGCAGGTCCGGGATTCATAAACATTACTTTAAGTAACTTTTCCTGGCACGGTCTACTTTCTGCCGTTCTGATGAGTGGAGTAAACTTTGGCAAATCTGGTATGGGATCTTCTCAAAAGGTGAACGTAGAATTTGTTTCTGCTAATCCTACAGGTCCTTTGCACGTAGGTCATACTAGAGGAGCTGTTTTTGGGGATGCCTTAGCAAACCTTCTAGCATATTCAGGTTATGACGTTACCCGTGAATATTATATCAATGATGGTGGTTCTCAAGTAGATGTCTTGGCTAGGTCTATTTTCTTAAGATATCAGGAAGCGTTCGGCAAAGAGGTTGTATTTGAAGAGGGTACCTATCCCGGCGATTATTTAATACCAATTGCGAAAGCGTTGAAAGAAAAAGTTGGAGATCTTTACTTAAATAAACCTGAAGATAATTGGCTTCCTGAATTAAGAAACTTTGCAGTTGAGGCTATGATGAATTTAATAAGGTCAGATTTAGATCTTCTTGGGATAGAAATGGATACCTTCTTTTCTGAGAAATCTCTTTACGGCAGTGGAAAGATAGAGGCTGCTTTGGACCGTTTGAGAGATAATGGGCTTATTTATAAAGGTGTTTTGGAGCCTCCCAAAGGGAAGAAGACAGATGATTGGGAGCCTCGAGAGCAAACATTGTTTAAATCTACTGAGCATGGCGATGACGTTGACCGGCCAGTCTTAAAGTCTGATGGAAGCTGGACTTACTTTGCCCCAGATATAGCGTATCATTTCGATAAAATAAGCAGAGGTTTTGATATCCTAATAGATGTATTTGGCGCAGATCATGGCGGTTATGTAAAAAGAATGAAAGCCGCTGTTTCAGCTCTTTCTAGCGGAGAAGTCCCACTAGATATAAAATTGTGTCAGTTAGTTAAGCTATATCAAAATGGTGAACCGTTTAAAATGTCGAAGCGTGCAGGCAATTTCGTGATGCTACGAGACTTGGTCGAACAGGTAGGCCCAGATGTGACACGATTTGTCATGCTCACTAGAAAAAATGATGCAGCACTAGATTTTGATTTTCAAAAAGTATTAGAGCAAAGTCGTGAAAACCCAGTATTTTACGTGCAATATGCACACGCGCGAATTAAGTCAGTAATTCGCAAGGCAGAGGCATTAAATCTGGATACTTCAGATTATGCTCTTTCTGAAGCAAATTTATCTAGTCTAACCCATGCCTCAGAATTGAGCCTTATCAAAAAGCTTGCAGAATGGCCCAGAATTGTTGAGCTATCGGCGCGATTGTACGAACCTCATAGACTTGCTTTTTACCTATTTGATTTATCGTCAGAATTGCATTCTCATTGGGGCAAAGGTGGTGAGAACCCGCATCTTAGATTTCTACAAAGTGACGATATGACAATCACTAAGAGCAAAATCGCACTTGCGCGTGCAGTTTCTATTGTTATTTCCTCAGGTCTTGCTATTCTGGGAGTGCAACCAGCGGAAAAAATGTAAAAAAACGATAATTCTGCGGTTTATGAGGCAAGGTTCCAGGTCATCCTGGTAAAGAGAGGTTTTAATGACTGAGCAGGTTTATCGAGCCGGCAGAGTAAATGTATCCTATACTGAAACTCAAAAAAATAAATTATCTGTGATATCAATACTTGGTGCAATAATTAGCGTAAACTTAATGCTATGGGCAGGTTATTGGGCGTATAATATAATTTCGCGTGATATCAATGGAATTCCTATTGTCGCAGCTCAGCCAGGCCCACTGAGAGTTACTCCTGATTTTCCAGGAGGGATTGAAGCGGAAAACATTGAATTAGCTGTTACTAAAATCGCTTCACAGGAATTACCTCCTAATCCGCAAGCGGTTGAATTAGCGCCAAGTACAGCAAAATTAGTAGATGACGATATCACAATTTATCAAGCTCTAAAGCAAAAAAAGCTTATTGATAACCACACTTTCAAAAACCAACAAGGCCATGATGAAATAATTGAGGCTGAGCTTTTTAACAAAGTATCTTTTGGTGCATTAAAGCCATCTTCATTGAGTGAAAACTATACCATTGTTGATAATCAGTCTGAATTAGTAGCAGCCGCCCTTGCTCTAGCATTAAAGCCAAGCAGCCAAAGTACAGCAAATAGTGCTATTTCTGCGAACATTAATTCACGGATTATGAAGCCTAGGCCTAGACCAGGTTCATTGCTTGCTAAGAGTTCTTTGTTCAAAAATCCGAATGTTATTCTTCCAGTCCTAGGAGTCGTTGAAAGGGGGCTCGCAGTAGTTCAATTTGGAACCTTTGAAACAGAAGAAGTTGCCTTTTCAGAGTGGGGTAGGCTTGGTAAAAACTTTGCAGTTATTTTGGATGGCAGGCCAAAATATGTGGAACGTATTCAGAGAAATGGTAACGAGATGTATCGTCTGAGACTTGGCGGTTTTGCAAATCTTGATGATGCAAACCGGTTTTGCTCTGCTGTAATTTCCGAGGAAAATTGTGTTCCAGTAATAGCCAAGTAATTTATGTTAATTTCTTTAGCAATTTCTTGAATAAAGAAATTCTTTCATTCAATTACTTGACATCTTTGCTTTGTGAGATCAGCCTCGAATTATGCCTACAAGAGTAAAGTATGAGTGATAAATCTAACTTAGAATTTTTTCCAGAAAACGATTATATTACCGAAACTTCTGCGGATAATTTAGTTATAAATGTGGATGGTTTCGAGGGTCCTTTAGATTTGCTACTGGCTTTGTCACGAACGCAAAAAGTAGATTTACTAAAAATCTCTATTTCCCAACTAGCAAGTCAGTACCTAGCATTCGTAGCAAAAGCAAAAGAATTTCGGATTGAATTAGCCGCTGATTATCTAGTAATGGCAGCATGGCTTGCATTTCTTAAATCGCGATTGTTACTTCCTGCTGATCCGGGCGATGATGGGCCCTCAGGGGAAGAATTAAGTGCAATTCTAGCGTTTAGATTAGAGCGATTACAAGCTATGAGAAATGCTGGTGCCAAGTTAATGGCTCGAAATCAATTGGGTAAAGAGTTTTTTTCAAGAGGTCTTCCTGAAAACTTAGAGAAGAAGCGCAAAATTAACTATACTCTAAGTCTTCTTGAGTTAATGCAAGGATATGCAAGAATTCGCACACGGGATGAATTCAGACCTTTCAATGCTGATAGAGAAAATGTATTCACGATGGAGGCCGCTTTAGATAGAATGCGAAAAATGTTAGATTTTTCTGGAGAATGGAGCGATTTGATGAGTTTTTTGCCGGAGGAATGGCAAAATGAACCAAAGCGGGTGAGGGCAGCTACTGCCGCAACATTTGCAGCCACCCTTGAGTTAGTAAAGGCTGGAAATGTCGAACTAAGACAAGCAGAAACCTTTGCTAAAATTGAACTTAGAAAAAGGGCTGTTGAATGATTGATCCTTCAAAAAAACTCTCACCAGAGCAAAAAGAGAGTAAAACTAGTCAGGCACATCTTTTTGATGCGCCATCCATAGTGGAACAGCGACGAATGGTTGAAGCAATCCTGTTTGCGTCTTCCGAACCGGTTAGCGTTACTGAGCTAGAAAGTCGAATGCCACAAGGCTCAAACCCTGGTTCCGTGGTAGACGAATTAAAGACAGAATATAGCCATCGTGGGGTTAATCTTGTCAAAGTTGGAGGTGGTTGGGCTATGCGCACTAGTCCCGATCTTAGCTTTTTAATGAGAAAAGAAACGGTAGAAACGCGTAAGTTAAGTCGTGCTGCAGTAGAAACTTTAGCTATAATTGCTTATCATCAGCCGGTGACGCGATTAGAAATTGAAGAAATTAGAGGTGTGGGGGTGTCAAAGGGTACTGTAGATTTATTGCTAGAAATGGATTGGATAAAATTTGGAAGACGAAAAATGACACCAGGACGACCAGTCACTTTCGTTGTTACGCAACATTTCTTGGATCACTTTGGATTAGAAAGTGCTAAAGACCTTCCTGGACTTAAAGAACTAAAATCTGCTGGCTTATTAGAAAGTACTATTCAAAGCGGCAAAGACAGCAATGATGATAATATTGAAGAAGAAGCTGATTTACGTGATGATATGGATCAGCCAGAGCTCTTTGTGGAGTAGGTCTTTATGACGAACTTTAAAATTTAGCCAATTTTCATAAAGTGTTTTGACAATTTAAGCCCTTGTCCTTGATAGTTTGATTTTAATCCTTGACCATACAGCTTTGTCGGTTGATGTGACATACTTTCGTATAATAATCGTCCTACAACCTGGCCGTGCTCAAGTACAAATGGAGCTTCATGGCATCTTACTTCCAATACTCCACGTGCGCCTGATCCACCTGCCGAATGGTGACCAAAACCTGGATCAAAAAATCCTGCATAGTGAACTCGAAATTCTCCAACCATAGCAACATATGGAGCCATTTCAGCAGCATATCCAGGTGGTATGTGTACACTCTCACGACTAACCAGTATATAAAACGCTCCCGGGTCTAAAATAATCTCCCCGCAAGAAGTCCTTATCTCATCCCAAAATTCAGTAGGATCATAATGATCAATTAGGTCTAAATCTATTATTCCAGTGTGAGGTTTAGCTCTATAACCCACTAGATTTCCATGTGATGGCTGTAAATCTACAGAAAACCCTAGTCCATCGTCAATTATCGCATTTCCGGGCACAAGTTTTTCTTTTGCGTGGAGTGCCTTTAAACTCTCATCATTTAATGTAGTGTTTTTATTTCTAAATCTGATCTGATTAAGTTTCATTCCTGTGCGTACTAAAACGGAAAAAGAGCGGGGGCATATCTCAGCATATAGTTTTCCACTGTATCCACTTGATATTCGATCAAATTCCTCTCCAGAATCTGAGATTGTTCTGGTCAACAAATCAAGGCGTCCAGTTGAACTTTTAGCGTTTGCTGCCGCCTGAATATCTGTTGGTAATTTAAGCACTTCGAGCAGTGGTACTAAATAAACGCACCCTTTCTCTAAAACTGCTCCTCCTCGTAGATCAATTTCGTGCATTTGTAGCGATTTTAACCGCTCTTCAACCTTTTCGCGATTTCCTGGCAAAAAAGACGCTCTGATACGGAAGGCCTTGCTACCTAATCGCATGTCAAGGCTTGCGGGCTGTATTTGTTCAGACTCTATAGGGACATCTGAACTGATTGCGCCAATTTTAATGAGTTTCTCTATCTCTTGATTTGGGAGTACTCCAATCATTTAAAGTACTTTCACCATTTACTGAATTTTTTTATTTTGCGCATAATGTTATCTTACTCAACACAGACTAACCCGACGTTAATGATTTTGCTAACATTGTTAATACTGGCAGGCAACATATAAGTTTTTATCGGGTTGCTGTGCAAAATATCACTGAAATTTTGTATTACGCCGCTAATTAATTTTGGTCGGGCTAGCAGGACTCGAACCTGCGACCTTCCGTCCCCCAGACGGACGCGCTACCAGGCTGCGCCATAGCCCGACAAATTACAAACGACGTATCAGTTTTCCACCTATACGCAAGTTAAAATTTCTCATATTTCATTTCCAGGACAATGTTAGTTTTTTCAAATCATTCATAATGGGTAACATTCTGTTTATTTGTTCTTTATTTAAATTCTCAATTTTGGCAATCAAAAATGATGAGGATAATTTCTGCTTACTTGTTACTTCAAACGGTTTTGTATCGTCTTTCTGATTTTGGGCTTCAAAAAAGTCGAAGAGCCCTGGTTGTTCGGAAACCTGTTTAGATGATACCGCTATATCACTGGCGGATGAGATATTTTTTTCATCCTGCACTAGAGAAGCTGCTTTAATATTAGCTTTTATTGGATTTTCTAACTCAACATCTTTTTCGTACACTTCTAAATCTAGCGGCCGAGAAAGGCCTACAACGTAGTTTAACCCTTTTTCGCGTAAAACTTGCTTTGCTCCCTTTATAGTATGCCCCTCAATGTGAAGTAGCTGCTTTATACCGCCAATTAAAAGCATATCCTTTGGTCGGTAATAACGCCTTCCGCCAGAGCGTTTGGTTGGTTTTATCTGACTGAATTTACTTTCCCAAAACCTAAGCACATGAGTTGGAGTCTTCAGCCAGTCTGAAACTTCGCTTATGTTTCGAAAAGCTTTTGCAGATTTTGACATAGTTTATAAATAACCTACTTTATGTTCCCTCTGAAACTCTGTCTTTCATTAAATGAGAAGGCCTAAAGGTAAGCACTCTGCGGGGAGGTATGGGAGCTTCCTGTCCTGTTTTAGGATTACGTCCAACTCGTGCGCTTTTTTGACGAATACTAAATGTACCAAATGATGAAATCTTAACCTGCTCACCCGCAACGACTGATGCACAGATTTTTTCAAGTACGCTTTCTACTAAGTCTGCTGACTCGTTTCTGGATAGTCCTAATTCTCGGAATACAGCCTCACTTAAATCCATTCGCGTTAGTGTCTTATCATTCATATTACACCCCCCATTCAGTTTAATTGTAATGCTCACAAATTTAGTAAGTCAACTGAAATGGAGTTAAGCTGGGAAAAGTTTTCAAATTTTTTAATATTTCCTAATTTACCACCTTATGATTAAAGACCCCCAAGCGAGTCCACCGCCAATGGCTTCGGTAACTATCAAGTCATTTTTCTTTAAAAAACCATTTGTTTTTGAAACAGAGAGTGCCAGGGGAATAGAGGCAGCGGAAGTGTTGCCATGGTCCTGTACTGTGGTTAAAATTCGCTCTTTTGGGAGACCCATTTTTTTGGCTGTTCCATGAATGATTCTGATATTGGCCTGATGTGGGACAATCCAGTCAATTTCGTCGATGGTAACTCCCGCTGTTTTCATTGAATTTTCGGCGGTCATGGCCAATTTTTCGATTGCATGTCTGTAAACTTCTTTACCATGCATCCTTAAATAGCCTGTAGACTGAGTGGATACACCTCCATCTACATATAAAATGTCTTTCAATCTTCCATCTGAGTTTAAATCAGACGCTAAAATCCCACGATCCGATTTATCCCCGTTCCCACTTTCTGCACTTAAGATAACAGCTCCTGCACCATCTCCAAATAGCACGCACGTAGATCTATCTTGCCAGTCCATTAATTTAGAAAATGTCTCTGAGCCAATAACTAAAACCCGTTCTGCTTGTCCGGAGATTATGAGCGCATTTGCGTTTGCTAAAGCAAACACGAAACCAGCGCAAACAGCTTGAACGTCATATGCAAACCCTTTGGTCATTCCAAGTTTCGCCTGCACCATAGTTGCAGCTGAGGGGAAGGTAAGGTCCGAAGTTGAAGTGGCTAGTATGATTGCGTCTATATCATCAGCAAGTAATTTAGCATCCTCTAAAGCCTTTTTAGCTGCAAATGTAGCCATGTTAGAAGTAGTCTCGTCTTGGCTTGCAAAATGTCTACGTCGTATTCCAGAACGACTAGAAATCCATTCATCAGATGTATCCAGAGTTTGTTCAAATTCAGAATTTTCAACTATCCGTTTTGGCAAATAGTGTCCACATCCTTTTATCACAGCACGAACTGTCATTAATTATCCCAAATTACTTAGCTGCATCTTCATGCATATCGTTATCTATTGCTCCTGCGTATGCAACCCGCGCAGCTACTTTTTGTGAAAAATCATTCCTGGACAGCTCGAAGGCTAATTTAATTGCAGCCTCAATACCTGTTGCGTCTGCGGAACCATGAGATTTTACAACCGTACCATTAAGGCCCAAAAATACTCCACCATTGACTCTTCTTGGGTCAATTCTCATTTTAAGCCTATTCAAAGAGGTAAAAGCTAAAAGACTTGCGAGCATTGATAAGGGCGAGAATTTAAAGGCCTCTCGCAGTAAATAACCAATAAGACTTGCAGTTCCTTCTCCTGTTTTGAGTGCCACGTTTCCAGTGAAGCCGTCAGTTACAATAACGTCTACTTTGGAGCCAGGAATATCACTACCTTCAACGAAACCTTCAAAACTGAAGTTTGCCTCTTGTTGGCATTGCTCAATTTTCGAAAATGCTTCTTTCAGTTCGTTTCTGCCTTTATGTTGCTCAGTCCCAACATTAAGTAAACCGACACGCGGAGTTGTTACACCTAATCCATTTCTGGCGTAAGAGACACCCATTAAAGCATATTGTAGTAAATCTTTAGCATCGGCTTTAATATCGGCGCCGACATCCAACATTACATTGAAGCCCATTGGGTTTGACGACGGCCAAAGTATGGCAATTGCAGGACGGTTTACCCCAGTAAGTTTTCTCAGTCTTAACATACTCAGCGCCATTAAGGCTCCAGTATTGCCGCAAGAAACACAAACGCTGGCACTACCATCCCTTACAGAGTCTATTGCTGACCACATAGATGTCTCCTTACCATGCCTGATTATATGGCTAGGCTTATCCTCCATTTTTACAACTTCGTTACTGTCAATTACCGTTACTCTGCCGGATAGTGAGTGGCGTTTACTCACTAATTTTTCCAGTTGTTTACTTGGACCATGCAAAAGGAAGTGTATACCAGCATTTTTTCTTGCAGCACGGACAATTCCAGCTATGACAGCTGTTGGGCCTAAGTCACCCCCCATTGCGTCAATACTTATAGTTGTGCTTGGATGCACGACCTCTGAATGTCTATTTACGGTCGTGTGCATAACGCTTTCCTTTACTAGGAACTAGGCCGCGTCGTCGTCTAACTCAATTTCCTCAGTCATAGGTATTACTTCTTTGTCTCCATAGAAGCCACAAGACGAGCATATGTGATGAGGACGTTTCAATTCTCCACAATTTGGACATTCATTAGGATTCCCAGCCTTTAGAGCATCGTGAGCTCTACGATTATTTCGTCTGGATTTTGATACTTTATTTTGCTGAACAGCCATGTCTAAAACTCAGTATTATTGGGGGTATAGCCCACGGTTAACTTTTATCCCTGCGCAATACATCTATTCGGTACCCATATACAACCCAATTTTTTTTATTTTGCCAATTTAGTGACTTTTAAAGAGGGTATATTGCTATTTTAACTTTTCTTTAAGTGTGCTCAAAATTGCGAAAGGGTTTTGTTCATTTTCTATATCACCCAGGCTATCATCACCTAACGAAATCGACAAATAGTCTGTATCATTTGATCTCGGATAGTCTGGCAGTGCTAATGCGAGAGTTTCTAATGCTAGTAAAGATAAATCTAGCGTATCAGTTAAAGGTTCTAATGTTTCATCCAATTCCATATTGACATCTAGCCCCTCATCTTTTTCTAATGGAGATATTTCTGTTATCGGTACATAAACACGTTTTACATCTTCATCTAAACGGCATTTCACTGCCTCTTGTGTAACTACGCATTTTTGAACTACCGAAGCCCCCAATTTTCCTGATAATAACCATTTATTTTTTCCATGAGCACTAATTTTCCCTCTGAAGTCTATTTTCCCTAGCGATATAAGATCCAGCTGCTCAGCAATCTTAGAGTTTGAAGCAACATTAGATTGCCATCGGAAACTGTTACCTTTGACAGTACTTAAATCAGATATTTTTATAATTTTATCAAAAATTTCGCTTTTGGGCATTTATAAATTTCTTCCATTATTGCAATAAACCGTCAACATGATGTAATTGAGGGTAATATTATACTTTAATCAAGTCAGGAATAATTGATGAACGGACTTTTTAAAAAGGTTTTCTGTGTTATCTTAATTTTGGTTGGTTTCAGTTGCTCCCAACAATTTCGTAATCACGGGTACATACCTAGTGAAGAAGAATTATCAATAGTTTCTGTATCAGAAGACGACAAAGATAGTGTTATTCAAAAACTTGGCACTCCATCAATTGGCGGCGTTTTGGATGATGGTAATATTTATTTTGTCCAGACCAAAGTCTTAAAAAATTCCATCAGAGCTTTAAAGCCAGTTGATCGGCAAGTCCTCGTCCTGTCTTTCGATGAAAATAGTCGGCTAGATAATATTCAGAAATTTGGCCTCGAGAAAGGAAAAATAGTTATCTTAGAATACCGTACGACCCCATCTGGATTAAAAAACATGTCATTTCTTTTTAGGTTATTTCAAAATGTTGGAGGCCCATCTGCGGAGTCCCTTTTACAATAACTTGCAACCCATGTTTCTTTACGTATCCAAAGATCTGTATCCGTTTGCGCAAGATAGCATTTAGATGAAGTACTACCATCCTAAATTTGATCTTGAGCAAGCTTTCCAGCCTGTTCATTTGGAAGAAGCTCAAGCATTTAGGTATAAAGCATTTGGAATGGCAAATGAGACTGGTCTTGAGTGTGATGAGTATGATAAAAAATTCAAGCATATATTAATTCGTGATAGACAGAACAGAAGAGTAGTTGGATACTTTCGTTATATTTTCTACAAATCTGGTGCACTTGTTCAAAACGGATACTCTGCCGCTTATTATGACCTCAAAAAAATTGAAAGCTTTGATCGGCCATTACTAGAGGTAGGACGAGTTTGTACGGACCCATCTCTTAAAGACCCAGATATATTGAGATTAGTTTGGGCCTACTTGGCAAACTGCATAAAATTAAAAAAGATTGCTTTCATATTCGGGTGCTCTTCATTTGAGGGTACCGATCAGAATAAATATACAGATTCTTTTGCAGTTCTTCAGTTACGTCATTTGGGTCCCAAAAATTTATTACCCAGTATTAAGTCACCGGCTGTTTTCAAATTTGCAAAAGTGCTTAAAGCTGATCCAAACTTCAAAATAGCGATCTTAAAAATGCCTTCTCTTTTAAGAGCCTATCTTTTAATGGGGGGCTGGGTAAGTGACCATGCGGTAATCGATAAAAAGTTAAATACGCTTCATGTTTTTACTGGTTTAGAGGTGAGTAAAATCCCCAATGCAAAGAGACGGTTTTTATTGAAGAAACCTTGACCTGTTTATTTTTCTGAATTAGCTCAATTTTTTATGAGCGTGCCTTTAATCCAGTTACATCAAGTTTGCCTAGGTTTTGGTGGGTTTGACGTATTCAAAAATATAGATCTAGTTTTGAATGTAGGAGCTCGTTGTTGTCTGGTTGGAAGAAATGGCTCCGGTAAATCAACCCTTTTTAAACTAATTGCTGGTGAAATTGCTCCAGACGCTGGTGCGGTTGCAATCCATAAAGGTATTCAAGTACGGCTCATGGAACAGGATCCAGAACTTTCTAAATTTACCACTTTAGGAGACTTTGCTTCAAGCAGTTTGGGTAGTAATGAAACTTATAAAATTGATGCAATAAGTAATGGCCTAAAACTAAATCTTCAACAAGAGGTTAAGCTTGCCTCTGGAGGAGAAATTAGACGAGCAGCTTTGGCGAAAGTAATAGCTGAGGCTCCAGACCTGATGCTTTTGGATGAACCCACCAATCATCTGGACATCGAAAGTATAAAATGGTTAGAGACCGAGCTTAAAAATTTAAAGTGTGGAGTAGTAATTATTAGCCATGATCGAGCATTTCTGCGCTCTGCATCAAAAACCACTTTATGGTTAGACAGAGGAGTTCTTCGAAAGAGCGAGAGAAATTTTGCTGAATTTGAAGATTGGCGGGACAAAATTTGGACTGATGAAGATGCGAAAAACCATAAAATTAGGCGGCGCATAAAAGAAGAGTCCATTTGGGCAGTAGAGGGTATCTCAGCAAGGCGAAAAAGAAATCAAGGCAGATTGAAAGCGTTGATACAGCTTAAGCAAAAGTATGGTTCGCAAATAAAGCGGCAAGATACTTCAAAAATGTCCTTCAAGTCTGATGAAATCTCAGGACGAAAGATATTGGAGGCACGAGGCATTAGTAAAAACATTGGTGGAAAGCTAATATGCAGCAATTTTAACGTCACCGTGACCCGAGGAGAGCGGATTGCATTAGTTGGGGCAAATGGAATTGGAAAGACAACACTTCTCAATATGCTTTTTGGAGATATACCTCCCGATACGGGTACAATAAAAAAAGGAACTAATTTAAAAGTAGCTAGATTTGAGCAAAATAAAAGCAATCTGAATCTAGATGCTAGTTTATGGGAAAACTTGATAGATGATCCTGAAACTGCTCTTCCAGGCAGATCTGATCACATATTGGTAAAAGGGGTGCCGAAACACGTTGCTGGATATTTAAAAGAGTTTCTGTTTGACCCTAGCACTATCCGAGCTCCAGCCCGTTCTCTCTCTGGAGGTGAAAAATCCAGGCTAATTCTTGCAAAACTTATGGCCAAGACAAGTAATCTTTTGCTGTTAGATGAGCCAACAAACGATTTAGACATAGAGACACTAGATCTACTTCAAGAAATACTGTCTGAGTATGATGGTACAATTATTTTGATCAGTCATGATAGAGATTTCGTTGACCGCGTCGCAACGCGAATTTTATTTTTCGATAAAAATAGTAAAATTATAGATTTTACAGGAGGTTATGAGTCATACTTAAACAATTACTCTAAAGTTGATAATCGGTTGGATAATGTTGCTAAACCTGAAAGATCAAAAATTGGAGCGGATGTACCGACAAAAAAGAAAAGCACGAGTTTATCATTTACTGAGCAACATAGGCTTATCGAGATTTCCAGAGAAGTTAAAAAACTTGAATCAGAGGTAAAGAAATTAGAAGACTTTTTATCCACCGAAGACGTTTTCCGGGCTGACAGAGTAAAATTTGATAAAGCTTCTAGTGCTTTGTTGGGGCGAAAGCTTAAGATGGACGAACTGCTAGAAGAGTGGCTGCTTCTTGAAGAAAAAAAGAGCTGAAATACTAACTTTTATATAATAGTTTAAATGGCTCAAAATTAAAAGTTAGTTAAGTTTTTTGATCCAGGTATTGTATATGAATCCCAATAAAGAGACTGTTATTATAATCCTAAAAATATGATGCGCGCTTACTAAGGCTGGGCTCGATGCCACTGATAGAGCTATTAATGACATTTCTGTCACACCGCCGGGAGCAAACGATATAAAAAGTGTGATGGGAGTTATTACGGATAAGTATTGGAGGGCCATAACAAAAAGGAATGCCAGTATGAGCATTGAAATTACTGACATAACTGACAATCGAGTTGCAGTCCAAAGAATATTTTTATCCATACCAAAGAATCTTGCACCTAAACTAGTTCCGATAATGATCTGAGCGACTACGATTAGTATGTCTGGAAGAAAAATTCTATAATTCATACCAACGGAAAATAAGGCGGTCACGAGCATAGGACCCAACAGATGACCTGCTGGCATCCTCAGCTGGGATCCCAAGCCTAAACCCACAGCTATAAAGGTTAAAATATAAATCAGGTCAATTACTGCAATGTTAGAATTTTCGTTTACGATAGTTCCAGAAGCACTACCCACTGGCCCGCCGAACCAAACTGAAATTATGATTGGTACTAGAATTATTACCAAAATAATTCGCAGGAATTGCTGAAGCGTTACAATTTTTATTTCTCCGCCATATTGTTCAGACATAGCAATACTTTCCATTAAACCACCAGGTGCTGACGAAAAAAATGCTGTAGCTCGATCATATTTCCCAAATATCAAGAAAATTTTATAATTCAAAAAATGAGCACACCAGCTAAAAATTAATAAGCCAAATATGCTTGGAATGTATGTGGTGACTTGTCTCAAGAGATCTGGAGTAACCTGTGATCCGATCATTACTCCGATTACGGCTATGAAGCATTTTCTTAATTTCTGAGGAAAAGCATAACTTGGAGGAGCTATTTTATCTCCAAATTTAATTGACCACGCTGCACATGCTAAAAGTGAGCCTATCATCCATGGGAGAGGAAGGAGTGTCTTGGAGGCCAACCATCCTGCTGTGACTCCAAACACTAATAAAAGTGCTGTATAAAAAAGTCTACTTTTCAATAGAATTTCCTTTATAAAAAGTCATATAGCTGGAAACTTTTATCTTGAAACCGAATGAAAGGTTAACTTTCTCTATCGTATTTTTTTAGAAACTGAAAGAAGGATAGAGTATCAGGATGTCTATTTTCTAGGGCAATTGTGTATGCATTCACCATAAAGAAACAAGCCTTGTCTGAGTTGGATGAATTATACGCGGCCTCTGCGTATAATTCTGCCAATTTGAGACCGTCATTATTTTGGTGAGCAACTAAAATTTCTACCTCCAAATTCGTTTCAGTCTTTTTGTTTGCGTCCATTTTGGATCTCACTTGCTACCCAGTAGTGAAAACAATGAGTGGGGCTATCCATTACAGGAGAAAACCGACCGCCATCAAACTTTACAGCATGACGCCCCTTTTGCATGCCTTGGACCACTGGAACGTCCTCCTCAAATACGTTCTTCCATAATTTCATATTTTCGCGTCGCAACTGTTTTGAAGTGTTTTTGCAAGAATAAAATAAGTGAACGTGTTCATATGTTTTTTCAGGGCCATCTGGTATGAGAATTATTGCAAACGTATGATCCCTGTGTACACCTAGGAGTACATTTGGGTAGACTGCAATATATTCAGCAGCTGTATCCCATTTATCATTTAAATTAGGAAAATCTGGAAAACTATTGCCCTCTTTATCCTCCAACTGCTTATAAACTTTTGTTCCTTGTCCAGAAAATATATTTTTATGCTCAATATGATAATGATCTTCAAGCCTTGAGTAGGTGTTAAGTCCAGGGTGAACCCACGGTAAATGATAACTTTCGCAATAATTCTCGACTGCCAATTTCCAATTGGCAGCTACCTCAATCGTGAATGAACTCTCACTTCCTCCATGAAAAAGAGGCCTGTCAAAATCTGCCCACCGATCTATCAAATCTTTCATGCTGTCTTCAAAATTTGGAGCGGTGTCGGACAGATTTATCCATATAACTCCCATCCATACGTGACTTCGAATTTCAGTTAAACCTAGATTAGACCTATCTATTGATCCATGCAGGTTCCTTCCTGGTCCTCCTACATGAGGTGTACTTATTAGGTGCCCATCTGTGGAGTAACACCAACTATGATAGGGGCAACGGATGGCTCCCTTTATAGATTTTGCTTGTTCTATGAGTATCATACCACGATGCCGGCAGGTATTTTGAAAAACCCTAACTCTGTTTTCTTTAGTGCGAACTATAAACAAAGGAGTACCTTGAAAATTAATTGGCACCGCGTTCCCAACACTTGGAATTTCAGCAGCTACCGCGAGACCGCTCCATTTGTTGAACAGCAGAATGTCTTTCTCTTCTTTAAAAACTGATGGGCAAGTATAGTGCTCATTGGGAAGACCGTTTGCATCTTCTACTGGTAAACAAACTCGGTTTAGTATAGCTCTCTTTTCCATTTTAGCCTTACGTTTTCATATGTTATAAAGTTAAACGCCATTTTGGGCTAGCCCAAAACGACAAATGATTAAATTGAAAACGACAGGGTATTTAATTATGTGGGTTAGCCGCGAGAGAGAGCTGCTACACCTGTTCGGGCTATCTCTATCAGACCTAATGGACGCATCAATTCAGCAAATGCATCAACCTTTTCGGGAGCGCCGGTGATTTGAAAGGTAAAGTTATCTAGGGTGCTGTCAACAACATTTGCTCTAAAAATATCAGCCAGACGTAAAGCTTCTAATCTTTTTTCCCCTTTCCCTCCAACCTTAAGCAGGGCAAGTTCTCGTTCCACGTGAGGCCCTTCAACCGTTAAATCATGTACCTCATGCACGGGTACAATTCTTCCGAGTTGTGCTTTAATTTGTTCAATAACCTGTGGCGTGCCTGTGGTAACGATCGTAATGCGGCTTAGATGTCCTTCATGATCAACCTCGGCGACTGTGAGGCTGTCTATATTGTAACCGCGGCCTGAAAAAAGCCCTATTACCCGAGCAAGAACTCCAGCTTCATTATCAACTAAAATTGTCAGGGTATGGGTCTGTATCTCATCGCCAAAACTTGACCTTAGATCATAGGCAGAATGCTTGCTTGATCCTTTTTTTATTTTTAAAGCTGACATCTTAAATCCGTAAATTTATAAATCATACTAATACCGCCCCAGAGCTTCCGATGGCATCATCGGTTTTTGCCTCTCCTAGCAACATTTTGTTATGTGGCTCCCCAGATGGTATCATTGGGAAGCAATTTTCATGTTTTTCGACTAGGCAATCAAAAAGCACTGGGCCGTCATAAGAAAGCATTTCTAAAATAGCATCATCTAGATCTGCTGGATCGGAGACCATAATGCCTTTAGCACCAAATGCATCTGCCAATTTCACAAAGTCGGGCAGTGCATCAGACCAGCTGTGGGAGTACCGTTCGCCATGTAATAATTCTTGCCACTGTCTTACCATGCCCAATCTTTCATTATTCAAAATAAATTGCTTAACAGGCAATTTGTATTGAATCGCAGTACCCATCTCTTGCATATTCATCAGCCAGCTAGCTTCTCCGGCTACATTAATAACTAAGGCATTCGGATGAGCAATTTGCACGCCTATTGATGCAGGAAAACCATATCCCATAGTTCCGAGTCCACCAGAAGTCATCCATTGATTGGGTTCTTCAAAACCGAGGAACTGTGCAGCCCACATTTGATGCTGACCCACCTCCGTGCAAATAAACCGATCTGATCTATTACGAGTAAGCTGTTCAAGACGTTCAAGAGCATATTGGGGTTTGATTGTCTTCGCGCTATTTTTATAGTTCAGGCATTTAACTGATCGCCATTCATCTATTTGACCCCACCATTTATCAATAGCTACTGAGTTAGTCTTTCGACCTCTTGCTTTCCACATATTCAGAACATCGTCTAGCACGTGCGCAATATCGCCAATGATTGGAATATCAACATGAATTACTTTATTGATAGACGATGGGTCGATATCAATATGTGCTTTTTTAGAATTTGGACTGAATGCATCTAGTCTACCAGTAATTCTATCATCAAATCGAGCGCCTATGTTTATCATTAGATCACAATCATGCATTGCCATATTCGCTTCGTAAAGCCCGTGCATTCCGAGCATGCCAAGCCAGTTATTACCGGAGGCTGGATAGCACCCTAGGCCCATCAATGTGGACGTGATTGGGAAGTTAGTGCTTTTTACTAATTCCCTGAGAAGTTGACTTGCCCCATTACCAGAGTTTATTACGCCTCCACCCGTATATAGGACTGGCTTTTCGGACTTCTCAATTGCTTCAACTAGCTTGGTAATTTGTTCAATATCACCTTTTAATTTTGGTCTATATTGAGAGGTTGGTACCTTTTTAGAAGGTACGTAGTTGCCAGATGCAAATTGAATATCTTTTGGAATGTCAACTAACACAGGGCCTGGGCGACCAGATTTTGCAACATGGAAAGCCTCATGTAAAATCGGTGCTAACCGATCGGTTTCCTTAACTAACCAATTGTGTTTGGTACACGGCCTCGTGATACCCACAGTGTCAGCTTCCTGAAAGGCATCTGAGCCAATCATAAATGTAGGTACTTGTCCAGTGAGAACAACCAGAGGAATAGAGTCCATTAGTGCGTCTGTTAATCCTGTAACAGCGTTGGTAGCGCCTGGCCCGGAAGTTACCAAAACCACTCCAGGTTTGCCGGTTGATCTAGCGTAGCCTTCTGCTGCATGGACTGCACCTTGTTCATGCCGCACAAGTATATGTCTTATCTCATTTTGTTTGAAAATTTCGTCATATATTGGAAGCACTGCTCCGCCAGGGTACCCAAATACAGTATCAACACCTTGATCTATAAGGGCCTGAACTACCATCTTGGCTCCAGTCATTTGGCTTGTCATAAAGAAACTCCCACTCTTATTTAACACAAACAGTAAAACGATAAAATTTCGTATAAACTAGTCGCAAACGCCAACATAAGAATAACAAAAAGATTGGTCAACAAGAAATGGTCCTGTTAAAGTATAAACTAACGATTTTTTTTAACTTTGTTACAAATAATGTTCGATTTTAGTAATATTTGAAAAGATTACTATTAGTTTTGGTAACACACAAAAAAAACCGAGCCCCGAGGGGCACGGTTTCTACAATACCAAGATTTTAATTTATGACTTAGTTTCGTCCGAGCCTTCTACCGTCTCACTCGATGCTTGATCTTCAACTTCATCATCAACATCCAGTGCTGCGCTTCCAATATCGTCAAAAAGTTCTGCTATTTCAAACTCGGCTTCAGCCTCGGCTTCTGCTGCAACATCCTGAATAGATTTTCCTGACGCTTGCAAATGTGCTTCCTCATTAGATCTAGCCACGTTAAGAATTATCGTGGCTGATACTTCAGGATGTAAAAATACTGACATCTCATGCAAGCCTAATTCTTTGATTGGTTTCAATAGAGATATCTGCTTTCGATTTATTGAAAAGCCGGACGCAGTAGCAACTTCGGCTGCGTCTCGGGGAGAAACTGATCCATATAGTGCTCCAGAGTCTGAGGCGGATCTGATAACAATAAACGTTTGTCCATCTAATCGACTTAACAACGCATCTGCTTCTTTCTTTGTTTCTAAATTATGAGACTCTAATTGAGATTTTTGCTTAGCAAAAGAAGCTATGTTAGCCTCTGATGCAGTCTGAGCTTTGCGTTGAGGCAAGAGGAAATTTCTTGCATATCCCGGCTTTACGTCAACTACGTCACCCATTTGGCCCAGTTTTGCCACTCGCTCTAGAAGAATAACTTGCATAATTTCTGTCTCCTCTATTTAACAGCGTACGGTAAAAGCGCCAAAAAACGAGCGCGTTTGATAGCACGGGCTAGTTCGCGCTGCTTTTTTGCTGAAACAGCCGTTATCCGTGATGGAACAACTTTTCCGCGCTCCGAAATATATCTTTGAAGTAGTTTTGTATCTTTATAATCAATTCTTGGGGCATCGTCACTTGAAAATGGACATACTTTCTTTCGACGAAAAAATGGTTTGTTGGTCATTTTGAAAACTCCTTGCCAAAGTTAATCGTTTTGATCACGTCGTTCACTGCGATCATCTCGTTTGTGCATTTGCGCCGATGGACCTTCATCATGGTTATCAACTTTAATAGTCAGAACACGCATCACGTCTTCGTTGAGCCGCATTAGTCGTTCCATCTCTTGAACAGCCTCTGAGGGTGCGTCTGTTCGCATCATGGCATAATGCCCTTTACGATTTTTGTTTATTTTGTAGGCCATTGTTTTTAGGCCCCAATACTCTGAGTTGACCACTGTACCACCATTATCCTGCAGTACCACTCCGAAGTGCTCGACCAAACCCTCTGCTTGTGTGTTTGATAAGTCTTGGCGAGAAATAAAAACATGCTCATATAGAGGCATTTTGTTTCCGATCTTTTTTAAGGCGCGTTTCATAGGAAGGGGGTTACTCTTTTCGTTCCCAACCACGAGTGACTACGCAAAAACTTCAATTACGAAAAGATTGCAGCTTTCTATACTAATTTGCTAGAACTACAAGCTTTTAAAAAATAAATTTTGGATGAGCGTGGGGCGATAATATTTTTATGTAACAGTTTTTTTATTCGGGCAAGGTTACAAAAAGTCGGTCAAACTAAAAATATTTTACTTTCAAAAAAATGTATTACTCCACTGTAACTGATTTCGCCAAATTACGCGGTTGATCAACATCTGTACCTTTATAAACAGCAGTAAAATATGCAATTAGTTGAACTGGTAAGGCATACAATAGTGGGGTTAATAAAGGGTCAATACATGGCATTTCGATAGTGTTTTGCCCATTCAAGCCGGCTGATTGGATCCCATCTTTGTCTGAGACCAGTATTACGTTTGCTTTCCGAGCAATAACTTCCTGCATATTAGACATACTTTTTTCATATAATTCGTCAGACGGTGCTAAAATAATAACTGGAACTGTATCATCAATAAGTGCAATTGGCCCATGTTTTAGTTCCCCTGACGCGTAGCCTTCAGCATGAATGTAACTAATTTCTTTCAGTTTCAATGCTCCCTCAAGTGCCAATGGATACATCAAGCCGCGACCCAAGAATAATATATCGTCAGCTGTAGATAATTTGTAGGCAACGTCCTTAATAGAATTAATGTTTTCTAAATATCGACCGAGAGAGGACGGTAGGTTTTTCAATTCATTGATAGTAGCTTTAAGTCTTTTTTCCGAATATTCAGATTTGTCGCAAGCTGCTTTTATTGTGACTAATAATAACACTGCAAGTTGGCATGTGAACGCTTTGGTCGAGGCCACTCCTATTTCTGGACCGGCGTGAATTTCCAGTATTTGATCACTCTCTCTGGCGATTGAGCTAGTAGTCACATTTACGATTGAAATTATCTTCAGTACTTTACCATGACAATAACGTAAAGCTGCCAAGGTATCAGCGGTTTCTCCTGATTGGCTTACAAAAATTGCAACAGAGTCTCTGGCTAAAGGAGGTTTTCGATAACGAAATTCGCTTGCAATATCTATTTCAACTTGAATTTTAGCTATTTTTTCTATCCAATATTTAGCAACGTGGCATGCATAATAAGCCGTGCCACAAGCCACTAGAATTACTTTTGAAATGTTTTGGAAGTTTACTTCTTCTAAAATATTAATTTTTTGTCCCGTTTCACCGTCGCAAAGATAAGATTTGATTGCTTTTTCTAAGGCTTTTGGTTGTTCATGAATTTCCTTTTCCATGAAATGGTTAAAGCCTAATTTGTCATGAGCATTGATACTTTGGTTCAAATACGTAACCGAGCGAGAAACAAAATTCCCCTTCTGATCATATATTTTTACGCCCTCGCGTGTCAAAACAGCGTGATCTTCCTCCTCAAGATAGCTTATTTTATTTGTCAGTGGCATAAGCGCCAAAGCATCTGAACCAAGATACATTTCATTTTTTCCATATCCCACCGCCAAGGGTGAGCCAGATCTTGCCGCAAATATAAAATTTTCATGCCCTTCAAACAGCATCGCTATTGCATAAGAACCATTAAGTTTTGATAAAGTCTTACGTGCTGCATCGATTGGTTCGTATCCCTCATCAATAAATTTTGAGCAAACCATTGCGATTGTTTCAGTATCCGTATCAGTCCTAGATTTATATCCGTCCATGCTTAATTCTTGCCGAAGATCAATAAAGTTTTCGATTATGCCATTATGCACTACTGAGACATGTCCGACGCTATGGGGATGCGCATTTTTTTCGGTTGGTTCTCCATGCGTTGCCCATCTTGTGTGACCAATCCCTGCTTTTCCCTCAAGCGGCTCGAATACTAGTTTATCTTGCAATTCTGCCAGTTTACCAACTGCCCGTCTTCGATCGATGGAGCCATCACTTTTAACCGCAGCTATGCCAGAACTATCGTATCCGCGGTATTCTAGACGTTTTAAAGCTTCTACCAATATTGGAGCAGCTTCATGTTTGCCTAAGATGCCAATTATTCCACACATTTTTTTGCCTCAGTGGGTCTCATTATTTTTTTTGTTACGGAGGATTTTTCTAAGTTTTTTCGCACCGTTATTATTATTTTTTTGCTTGGAGCGTGAGATTGCTAAATCGTCCTCTGGTATATCTTTTGTAATAACTGAACCACTTCCAGTCATTGAATTATTTCCAACAGTCACAGGAGCAATGAGCATAGTATTTGACCCAATAAATACGTCTTCACCAATAACCGTTCGATGTTTAGTAACTCCATCGTAGTTGCAGGTTACTGTGCCAGCACCAATGTTGGTATTCTTACCAATCCTCGCATCACCTACGTATGACAAGTGATTGATCTTTGTATGTTCTGCTACTTTTGAGTTTTTAATTTCTACAAAGTTACCAATTTTTACACCATCGGAAAGGTCAACCCCGGGTCTTAATCGAGCATAGGGACCAATACTGCAATCATTAGAAATCTGGCATCCTTCCAGGTAAGAAAATGCTTTAATGATACATTCGGAGCCGATGGTGACGCCCTTTCCAAATATTACGTTTGGTTCAACTACTGTGTCGCGACCTAACTTTGTATCCATTGAGAAAAAAACAGTTTCTGGCGCTACCAGGTGAACTCCGTTTTCTAATGCTTGAGTACGGGCTGTTGTTTGAAAGTTCTTCTCTGCTTGACTTAGCTGATCGCGAGAGTTTATCCCAAGTGCTTCATCATGCTCGCAAACCAAAAAGCCACAATTTAAACCTCGCAATTTGGCTAGATGTACACAATCCGTGAGATAAAATTCGTTATTAGTGTTGTTTCTATCCAAATCTTCTAAAAGCTCTGAAATCAATAATGAGTTTCCTGCTATGACCCCACTATTGCAAAGATTAATTGCTAATTCATCATCGTTTGCATCGTTGTGCTCTACTATCTTCAAAAGCTCACTACCATTAGTTACCAGACGGCCGTAACCAGCAGATTCCTCTGTGCGAAAGCCTAAAACTACCAAATCTGTTTGCTCGCACTTAGCTTTTATTTTAATCAAAGTTTCGTATGATATAAATGGAGTATCTCCAAACATTACGATTAAATTTCCATCAAAGTTTGACAATTGTTTAGTAGCTATCTTGACTGCATGACCCGTACCTAGTTGTTCTTCCTGTATTACAAACTCGATTGATTTTTTTGAGTCTTGCAAAAACTGCATTATTTCCGTTCGTCCATGTCCTAAAACGGTTATTACCTTCCAAGGTTTGATTTGTTGTGCTGCTTTGATGCAGTGAGACAACATAGGGAAATTGCCTATTTCATGCATAACTTTAGGACGATTGGAACTCATCCGCGTCCCTTTACCGGCGGCTAGTATAACAACTGCAGTATCCATATCTAGTCCTTAGGCTTTGGATCTGTTTTATCGTAATACACCTTCGTTGCAAGCTTAAGTTTTGTCAAAATAAGTTGCTGAATGTTTCATTTTATGGTGAGGATCTCTTTAGGAGGTTAGAATTAAAATATGAAAACTGTCGTTTTTGATTTGGATGGTACCCTTGCCGATACAAGCGCTGATTTGATAGCGGCCGCAAATTATTGTTTTGGCAGTTTGGGACACCCAAATCTCTTGAGCCAAAAAGATGACGCTGGAGTAGCAATGCGAGGTGGTAGAGCAATGCTTGAATTAGGATGTCAAAAACTTGGTTTGATGCATGAGGGCTTTGTTCATACTCAGTATCCTAGGCTGTTAAAGGCATATTCTAGAAACTTGGACAAGCACACCAAATTTTTTCCACATGTAATTGATACTATTCACAAATTTCAAATATTAGGGGTAAACTCAGCCATTTGTACTAACAAGCCCTCTGCATTGGCCGAGGAATTGATAAATAGAATGGGAGCACGACATTTATTCGGGGAGTTAATTGGTTCCGATACACTATCTACAAAAAAACCTGATCCAGCGCCATTTATTGCAGCCGTAAAAGGTTCGGGTGGTATTGTGGAGCAATCCGTAATGGTTGGCGACACTGTTACAGACTTTGACACTGCTAGGGCTGTCGGGGTACCAATTATTATGGTTGATTTTGGTTTTAAAGGCTATGATTTTGGTGGTGCTAAACCTGATGCAATAATAAAATCTTTCGTAGAACTGCCGGAGGTTGTGATGGGTTTACTTGGCTCTTCATCATAGCGGTCATGGGTTGAAAGCGTTTTGAACGTGAACCAATTTCATTTTAAACTACGAAAAATGTCAAATTTTTAAAAACAGATAGATTTTCTAAAAATGAACTTTTTAAATTATTGGTCCAGAAACTACTTTAAATTTATAATTGATTGCAAACCATAACAATTTGGATAAGTATGGTGATCGTTTTTCAATATTTAAATTTTTTTTGGTGATCTGGTGATGGAAGTATTCAAGGGTAATTTTACTCAGCAAGAACCTTTGCCTCAGGATGCGATAGATGCTGCTGTGAATGTTTTAAATACTGGCCGCCTGCATCGATACAACCTGAAGGAAGGTGATGCAGGCGAAGTTTCGTCGCTTGAGCTTGAATTCGCCAAAAGTATTGGAGCAGATTTCTGTTTGGCTGTAGCTTCAGGTGGATATGCATTAGCCACAGCATTGCGCGCCATAGATGTTAAGCCAGCCCAGAAAGTTTTGACAAATGCGTTTACTTTAGCTCCTGTGCCAGGCGCAATTGCGTCAATTAATGCAGTTCCGTTACTTGTCGAGGTAACGGAGAACCTAACAATTGACTTGGACGATTTAGAAGCAAAAGCCTCGCAGTCCGAAGTTCTTTTGCTCAGCCATATGCGAGGTCACATTTGCGACATGGATAAACTTATGGAGATCGCCAATCGGCATCGTATAAAAGTAATAGAGGATTGTGCTCATACAATGGGTGCAGGTTGGAATGATAAGCCTTCTGGATCATATGGCGTCATTGGTTGCTTTTCGACACAAACCTACAAACATTTAAATTCAGGGGAAGGAGGATTTTTAACTACCAATGATCCATCAATAATTGCAAAGTCTATTGCTTTATCAGGGTCCTATATGATGTTTGACAAGCACTTATCAGCTCCGGACAAAAATATGTTTGAGGCTATCAAATATGAAACGCCAAATATATCTGGAAGAATGGATCATTTGCGAGCCGCAATATTGCGTCCTCAACTGAAGGAGCTTGATAAAAAGGTTATTCGCTGGAATGAACGATACAGGACAGTTGAGGCGATATTACAAGGTGTGAATGGTATTTTTTTAATCGAGCGTTCTAGCAAAGAGCGGTTTGTTGGATCATCTTTTCAATTTTTATTAAAGGATTTTTCGTATCTCGAAATCCAATCAATTGTGGATAGCTGTCGAAATAGGGGGGTTGAATTAAAATGGTTCGGTCAGGATGAGCCACATGGATTTACCTCAAAATACGATAGTTGGAAATATATTCCCGCTCAAGAAATGGCTAAATCAGACAGAATAATTACTTCTACGTTAGACATGAGATTGCCTCTAACATTCTCAGTGGAAGATTGCAGACTAATAGCTACCATAATTAGCCAGGAGGTAGAAGCTCGTTTTACATCTCGATGATGTTTAAAGTGGGTTATAGAATAATTTTTTGCATAATATTTGGTATAGCTTGGGGGTCTTTGTACTAGTCGGCATTCTTTTAATGTTCCGCGTGGGTCTTCTTACAGCTTATTTGGATGAAAGTACTATAATTGAGCAGTATGCAAATCGATATGTGTCGGTATCGCAAAATATGAGTATTGACGCGTCTGTATTGGAATGTGTCGCAGTTCAAGATGAAAGATTTTGGGTGCGTTTGAGAGTTCAATGTAATGGAGCAAAACCAGTAAACTTTTTAATAGGACTTTGGGGTCAATTAATTACCGAAAAGCGACAAGTTTTCACCAAGGAAATATAGATAATAACGCTTATAGACTATTTAAATATTAGGCTCATTTTGAAGGTTTTTCAAAAATTTCAGATATAGGACAATATGTACGCTTTATCATTTAGCCTATTAGTTGTTTAACGTAAAAAAAATCGACTCGTGTTGACCCTGACATCGTGTGAGGGTAAACCACGACCAAGCCAATCTCGATGTGCTTTGCGTATCGAAACCTTAAAGGAGCCATCTGTGGACGAGATGTTGTCGGAATACCTCCCGATCCTGATATTTTTGGCTATTGCCGTAGCATTAGGACTACTATTGTTACTGTCTGCCGCTTTAATTGCTGTAAGAAACCCTGATTCAGAAAAAGTGTCGGCTTACGAATGTGGCTTTAATGCTTTCGATGATGCTAGAATGAAATTTGATGTTCGATTTTACCTCGTATCAATCTTATTTATCATCTTTGATCTTGAAATTGCTTTTCTTTTCCCGTGGGCGGTGGCCTTCAAAGATTTATCCATGGCGGGATTCTGGTCGATGATGGTCTTTCTTTTTATACTTACCATAGGGTTTGCTTACGAGTGGAAAAAGGGTGCTTTAGAATGGGAGTGATGACAGGAGATAATACAGCTGGGCGTGATTTCGAGGTGGAGACCAAAGCGCTAAGCGGGCAGCTTCAAGATAAAGGGTATTTGCTTACATCTGCAGAGGATGTGATTAACTGGGCAAGGACCGGCTCACTTCATTGGATGACGTTTGGGTTGGCTTGTTGTGCCGTGGAGATGATGCATACGTCTATGCCAAGATATGATTTAGAACGGTTTGGCACGGCTCCGAGAGCATCTCCAAGGCAATCTGATCTAATGATCGTCGCGGGCACGTTGACTAACAAAATGGCGCCAGCGTTAAGAAAAGTATATGATCAAATGCCGGAACCTCGGTATGTAATTTCGATGGGTTCTTGCGCGAATGGTGGTGGATATTATCATTACTCGTATTCGGTAGTCAGGGGGTGTGATCGTATTGTGCCTGTGGACGTTTATGTGCCTGGATGCCCCCCTACGGCAGAGGCTCTTTTGTACGGAATAATGGCTTTGCAGCGAAAGATCCGCAGGACTGGAACAATTGTCCGATGATAGAAGCGTTACGAGAACTCGGCACTTATATTGAACAGAAGAGAAATGATTGTGTCATTTCTTGGAGTTTGGAGAAAGGTGAGCTAAGCATTGCTGTTGCTCCCGCCAATATCTCGAGTTTTATAGAGTTTCTTAGAGTTGATAGCCGTTGTAAATTCTCAACATTGGTAGATATCACTGGAGTAGATTATCCGGACCGGTTAAAGCGGTTTGATGTGGTTTATCATTTGTTATCGATGTATCAAAATCATAGAATAAGACTTAAAGTTTCATTGCGAGAGAATGAAACTATCCAGTCGATTGTAAGCGTACATCCAAGTGCAAACTGGTTTGAGAGAGAAGTTTTTGATATGTTTGGGGTGCTTTTCGAGGAACACCCTGATTTGAGGCGTTTACTTACAGATTATGGATTTCAGGGTTTCCCATTAAGAAAAGATTTTCCGACTACTGGTTATAATGAAGTGCGGTACGATGAAGCGCAAAAGAAAGTAGTTTATGAGCCTGTAAGCTTGACACAAGAATACCGGCAATTTGACTTTATGAGTCCTTGGGAAGGTGCGGAGTATATAATGCCCGATGATGAAACGGAGGGGACAAGCTAATGGACGGGTCAAAGGGTTTTAGAGACACACTCACGAGTGAACAAAAAATAAGAAATTTTAATATAAACTTTGGGCCCCAGCATCCTGCTGCACACGGCGTTTTGAGGCTTGTCCTTGAGCTAGACGGTGAAATTGTTGAGCGCTGTGATCCTCACATCGGACTTTTGCACAGAGGTACTGAAAAGCTAATGGAGAGTAGGACTTACCTCCAAAACTTACCTTATTTTGATCGCTTAGATTATGTGGCTCCCATGAACCAAGAGCATGCATGGTGTTTGGCAATAGAAAAATTGACAAAAGTAGCAGTGCCGCGAAGAGCTTCATTAATTAGGGTTCTATATTCTGAGATAGGTAGAATTCTGAGTCATTTATTGAATGTCACCACCCAGGCCATGGATGTAGGTGCTTTGACGCCACCATTATGGGGGTTTGAGGAGCGAGAAAAACTCATGGTTTTCTACGAGCGAGCCTGTGGTGCCCGTTTGCATGCTGCATATTTTCGGCCAGGAGGAGTTCATCAGGACTTACCTGATGATTTACTTAAAGATATTGCTACATGGGCAGAAGAATTCCCTGCTGTTTTGAAAGATATCGATAACTTGTTGACTGAAAATAGAATATTTAAACAGCGTAACGTCGACATCGGAATAGTTACTGAAGATGATATTCAAAAGTTTGGCTTTTCCGGTGTTATGGTACGTGGTTCTGGTTTGGCATGGGATTTGAGGAGGTCTCAGCCTTACGAATGTTATGACGAGTTTGAGTTCAAGGTGCCGATTGGAAAGAATGGAGATTGTTATGATAGGTATTTAGTTCGTATGGAGGAAATGCGGCAGTCTCTTATCATAATCAAGCAAGCGGTTACCAAGCTGTTGGTCGAGCATGGTGAAGTACTTGCTCGTGGTAAGATAACACCGCCTAAACGTGCTGAAATGAAAGGCTCAATGGAGGCATTAATCCATCATTTTAAGCTATATACAGAAGGTTTTCATGTGCCAGAAGGGGAAGTTTACGCGTGTGTCGAGGCACCAAAAGGGGAATTTGGCGTTTACCTTGTATCAGACGGTTCTAATAAGCCCTACAGAGCAAAATTGCGCGCCCCGGGCTACTTGCATTTGCAGGCTATGGATCATATGGCATCTGGCCATCAATTGGCAGATGTTGCCGCTATAATCGGAACAATGGATATAGTATTTGGAGAGATTGACCGCTAATGTTACGACGATTGCACGAGGAACAGCCAATATTTTTCTCGTTTACTAATAAAAATAAAGCTTGGGCTGAAGCCCAAATTAAGAAGTACCCGGAGGGTCGTGAGGCGTCTGCAATTATTCCATTGCTTTGGAGGGCTCAGGAGCAAGAAGGGTGGCTTTCAAAACCAGCAATAGAGTATGTCGCAGATTTGCTAGGCATGGCGCACATGAGAGCTCTAGAGGTTGCCACATTTTATTTTATGTTTCATCTGAAGCCCGTTGGTAGGGTTGCTCACTTTCAGGTTTGTGGCACACTATCTTGTATGTTATGTGGGGCTGAAGATTTAATTAATGTATGTAAAGAAAAAATTTCACCTAAACCGCACGAACTATCGCGTGACGGAAATTTTAGTTGGGAGGAGGTTGAGTGCTTGGGTGCTTGCTCTAATGCCCCTATGGCTCAAATTGGTAAAGATTACTTCGAAGACTTAAGCAAAGATACATTTGCACAGATAATCGAGGATTTAGCAGATGAGAAACTGACTACTCCAGGTCCACAGAATGGTAGATTTGCATCAGAGCCGAAACATGGTTTAACGTCTCTAATGGAATACGAAAGTGGGCGTACCCGGTTTAATGGAAGCGTGCAGATGGCAGATGATTTTAAAGATACCATCAAGCGCATAGACGGTGCTGAAACCCCACTAGTAACACCATGGCTGGAAGATACGAAAAAAACCGCAAAGCTATCGCCTATGAAAAAACCTAAGACATTTAAGGCTCCCAAAAAGGCGGTTGCTGAAGATTTATCACGCCTCGTAGGATTGGGCGAAAAGGCAAAAAGTGCTCTAAACCGCTTGGGTATATTTTACATTTCGCAACTTTCTGGCTGGAGCGCCGGTGAAATTAACTGGGTATATTCGAATGTATCTGGTGCAGTGAGTTTGAACAGGTTGAAAAACTTTGTTGAGCAGGCTCGAAATACTAAAAATTAATCAACTTGGATCATTGGAATTGAGAAGCATAGTGGTGGTTAAGGAAAGGAGAAGCGACTTACGGCAGGGCCGGGTAGTAGGCGCAGTAATTGCTGTTGCCATGTTACTTTGGCTTTTAGCGCAGTGGTTGGGTCCTCACCTTGGTTTACCAGGAAGGTACGCTCTTCTTATAGATTTTTTAGCATTAGTAGCTTTCTTGTGGGCTATAATATCTGGGATAATAATGTGGCGGGCACGTTAACTTATAAGGAATATTGAATAAATGTTGAACGATAAAGATCGTATCTTCACAAATATTTATGGCATGCACGACCGAACACTTCGTGGAGCCATGGCAAGGGGCCATTGGGATAATACTAAATCTCTTCTAGTTAACGGTCGGGATTGGATAGTTGAGCAAATGAAGGCTTCTGGTCTAAGGGGTCGTGGTGGTGCCGGTTTTCCAACAGGTTTAAAGTGGTCATTTATGCCTAAGGAAAGCGACGGACGTCCTTCATATTTAGTAGTAAATGCGGATGAGAGTGAGCCAGGCACTTGTAAAGATAGAGAGATAATGAGGCATGATCCTCATACTTTGATAGAAGGCTGTTTAATTGCGTCGTTCGCAATGGCTGCAAACTGTTGTTACATCTATATTCGTGGTGAATATATACGAGAGAGAGAAATGCTTCAGTTGGCGATTGATGAAGCATATGAAGCTGGTCTTGTTGGTAAAAATGCATGTAATTCTGGATGGGATTTTGATATTTTTCTTCATCACGGGGCGGGAGCTTATATATGCGGCGAGGAAACAGCCTTACTTGAGAGTTTAGAGGGCAAAAAAGGTATGCCTCGAATGAAACCACCGTTTCCAGCGGGATCTGGTTTATATGGATGTCCTACAACTGTGAATAATGTAGAATCCATAGCTGTCGTGCCAACTATACTCAGGCGTGGTCCAGATTGGTTTTCATCGTTTGGCAGGCCAAATAATTTTGGAACGAAACTTTTTGCTATTTCCGGACACGTAAATAATCCCTGTGTGGTAGAGGAGGCGATGTCGATATCCTTCCATGAATTGATTGAAAAACACTGTGGGGGAATTCGTGGAGGATGGGAGAATCTTAAGGCAGTTATTCCGGGAGGTTCATCGGTTCCGTGCGTACGTGGCGAGGATATGAAAGATGCAATTATGGACTTCGATTATTTGCGGGGCGACCTAGGTTCAGGCTTAGGCACCGCCGCTGTAATTGTGATGGATAACTCTGTAGACATAATTAAAGCTATATGGCGCTTATCGAAATTTTATAAACATGAAAGTTGTGGTCAATGTACGCCATGCCGCGAGGGAACTGGCTGGATGATGAGAGTTATGGAGCGACTAGTGTTAGGAAACGCGGAGAAGGAAGAGATTGATATGCTCTTTGATGTAACCAAGCAAGTTGAAGGTCATACCATTTGTGCCTTAGGTGATGCTGCGGCTTGGCCAATTCAGGGTCTGATTAGAAATTTCAGAAATGAAATAGAGGATAGAATAATAAATAAAAAATACGCTGATAGCATTAAATCAATTGCGGCTGAGTGAGCGAGAATTGAGAAAAATCTTAGTCATATTATTCTCGCTGTTCATGCTCATCGGATGCACTGCTCGGATTAACGAAAACCGAGTAGCGTTTGATGGTGTTATGTTTAATTCAAAATTAAAGATAGCGTCTGATAAGAAGGATTTTGAGATAACAGTGCCGCGTGCGCATCGTTCATTAAATGGTGCTAGAGAAGCGGGTAGATACGAGGTTACAATTTATTGTGTGAACAAGTTTGGAACATCAGATGTTACCTGGGATTTAGGTCCCGATGACGTATCAGAAATTTTAAGTAATAATTCAATAAACCTCAAGGGGCGTTGCAGAATATGACAAAATTGAAACGTGACGATATGTTTTTGGATCTAGTGGGTTACTTGTGAGTTGGAGTTGAAGGTAGGTTTGTGGATTTTAATTTTTAAGTAATGTTCATAAATAATTGTAAGTTAATGGTTAATTTTATCATCAAGTAGAAAAATGACAGAACAAAAGAAAATTATAATTGATGACCAAGAAATTGAGGTTGATGGTGCAATGACGCTCATTCAAGCCTGTGAGATTGTCGGTATAGAAATACCCAGGTTTTGTTATCATGAGCGGTTATCCATTGCGGGAAACTGTCGGATGTGTCTGGTGGAGGTGGTTGGTGGTCCCCCGAAGCCCACAGCATCGTGCGCTATGCAAGTGAAAGACTTGCGACCTGGACCTGATGGTCAGCCCCCAGTGGTGCGGACCAACTCAAAAATGGTCAAGAAGGCGCGGGAAGGGGTAATGGAGTTTTTATTGATTAATCACCCTTTAGATTGTCCAATTTGTGATCAGGGTGGCGAATGTGACCTTCAGGATCAAGCTATGGCTTTCGGAGTGGATTTCAGCCGATTTAAGGAAGCTAAGCGTGCGGTAGATGATCTCGACTTGGGTCCACTTGTATCGACCAACATGACTAGATGTATCAGCTGCACTCGGTGCGTTAGGTTCACCTCTGAAGTCGCTGGGATAAGTCAAATGGGGCAAACAGGCCGTGGTGAGGACGCAGAGATAACCAGTTACCTCAATGAGACTTTGGATAGCAATTTGCAGGGTAATATAATTGATCTTTGTCCAGTTGGTGCTCTTACTTCTAAGCCCTATTCTTTCACTGCCCGGCCGTGGGAACTGTCCAATACTGAGACAATAGATGTCATGGACGCTTTGGGCTCAAATATAAGAGTTGACACGAAAGGCAGAGAAGTTATGCGCATACTGCCACTCAACCACGATGGTATTAACGAGGAGTGGATTTCAGATAAAACGCGATTTGTTTGGGATGGTCTAAGGCGCCAACGGCTAGACAAACCCTATATACGAAAAGATGGTAAATTGGTTTCGGTTAATTGGAGCGAAGCTCTAAAATTTACTGCAGATGAGATTTCTGGGAAAAAAATTATGGGGCTAGTTGGGGATTTGGTTTCAACAGAGTCAGCATATGCCTTAAAGAAATTGTTGGAAAGCATGGGTGGCGTTGTTGAATGTAGGACAGACGGTGCCCAATTGCCTGAGAATAATAGGTCTGGGTATGTGGGTAATGCGAGCATTGACGATATTGACCTTGCTGATGAAATATTTCTGATTGGAAGTAATCCTCGGATTGAGGCACCTGTTCTCAACGCTCGCATACGTAAAGCATGGTCTAATGGGGCTAATGTTCATTTACTTGGGCCCAGATTAGATTTAACTTATGATTATGCACACTTAGGATCTGACCGTTCGGCCTTGGAGAAACTAAGTGTACGCGGATTGAAAGTTGCTAAAACTAAGCGTGCAATCGTCATTTTAGGAATTGGTGCTTTAACGGGCTCAGATGGACCTGCAGTGCTCGGTCATGCAATGCATCTGGCGAGTGCTTCGAATTGTAAGTTTTTGGTTTTACACACGGCGGCTTCGAGAGTTGGCGCCATGGATATTGAGGCAACTAGTCCTAAAGGAATTGCTGATTTAGCAAACCATGAGGTGATATTTAATCTTGGTTCAGATGAGATCAATATTCCCAATGGGCCTTTTGTTATTTACCAGGGTAGCCATGGTGATCAAGGTGCTCACAGAGCAAATGTTATCCTTCCAGCCGCCGCATACACAGAAGAAAGTGGTATCTTTGTGAATACAGAGGGGCGCCCCCAGCTGGCTAATAGATCTGGATATGCTCCGGGTGAAGCTCGGGAGAATTGGGCAATTCTGAGAGCTCTTTCGCAAATTTTAGATTTAACTCTAGAGTTCGATACTTTAGCACAACTCCGTGAGGCTCTGTTTGGTGAATATCCTCATCTGAATGATATTGATATGTTGGTAGAGAGTGACTGGACGCCAGAGGGACGGACAGATTTGGATAAGGGTGATTTTATCTATGCTATTGAGGATTTCTATTTAACAAACCCAATCGCCAGGGCCTCGATCTTGATGAGCGAATTGTCAGCTCAAGCAAGAGCTAGGAGTTCTGGCAAAATTGCGGCTGAGTAAGCTAATGTTGAGACAAAGATATAGGTTAGAAATATGCCATCACTCATAAGGACCAGAGTAAGTTCTAAAATTATAGGCTTTTACAATGGAATTGCTGAAAAAATTGACTTTTCATCGTCGTTTTTTTGGGCGATGACAACAAAGTTTTGCTGTAAAGCGAGGGCTAATGGCTGAGTTTTTAAATTCCTCTTGGGGCGTTGCTTTGATTTTAATTTCTCAAGGTTTAATGATGGCCGTTTTTCTTCTGTTGTCTGCTTATTTTTTGATTTACGCAGATCGCAAAGTATGGGCAGCAGTTCAGATGCGACGTGGTCCCAATGTGGTGGGTGCTTTCGGTCTACTTCAATCTGGCGCTGATATGCTGAAGCTCGTCTTCAAGGAGATAATTATTCCCGCTGGTGCAGATAAGCCGGTGTTCTTCTTGGCCCCATTAATTTCTTTCGTAATGGCAATTCTCGCTTGGGCGGTTATTCCACTGAATGACGGTTGGGTTTTATCTGATATTAATGTCGCTCTCTTGTTTGTCTTCGCAATTTCCTCTTTGGAAGTTTATGGCGTGATTATGGGAGGGTGGGCGTCTAATTCGAAGTATCCCTTCCTGGGGTCATTGAGATCCGCTGCACAGATGATTTCTTACGAAGTATCCATTGGTCTGATTATTATCGGAGTTATAATTTCAACTGGTTCGATGAATTTTGGGGATATAGTTCGCGCGCAGGATGGTAACTTAGGTATTTTTAATTGGTACTGGTTGCCCCATCTTCCTATGGTTTTTCTATTTTTCATCTCGGCCTTAGCTGAAACAAATAGGCCACCCTTTGATCTTCCAGAGGCAGAAAGTGAATTAGTGGCTGGCTTTCAGGTGGAGTATAGTTCGACGCCTTTTTTACTGTTTATGGCTGGTGAATTAATCGCAGTTTTTCTCATGTGTGCATTGACCACTCTTTTGTTCTTTGGAGGATGGTTGTCGCCAATTCCCGGTCTAGCAGATGGATTTCATTGGATGTTATTAAAGATGGGCTTTTTCTTTTTTATTTTTGCAATGGTAAAGGCAATAACCCCTAGATACCGCTACGATCAATTAATGAGGTTAGGCTGGAAAGTATTTTTGCCACTTTCATTGGGTTGGGTCATAGTTGTGGCGTTTTTGGCAAAATTTAATATGTTTGGTGGGGTATACGCCCGCTGGATGATCGGAGCCTAGGATATGAGCAAAATTGATTACACGCGGGCCGCTAAATATTTTCTACTTATGGATATTTGGACTGGCTTTAAGCTGGGTTTTAAATATTTCTTTGCACCTAAAACAACAATTAACTATCCGCACGAAAAAGGAGAGTTAAGCCCGCGTTTTCGCGGTGAACACGCGCTTCGAAGGTATCCGAATGGTGAAGAAAGGTGTATTGCGTGCAAGCTCTGTGAAGCTGTTTGTCCCGCTCAGGCGATTACAATTGACGCTGAGCCTAGGGAAGATGGAAGCAGGAGAACAACCAGGTATGACATAGATATGACCAAGTGTATTTATTGTGGTTTTTGTCAAGAAGCATGCCCGGTGGATGCAATCGTAGAGGGGCCAAATTTTGAATTTTCTACCGAGACTCGTGAGGAGTTATTTTACAATAAAGAAAAGCTATTAGCCAATGGTGATCGGTGGGAATGTGAGATCGCAAAGAACTTAGAAATGGATGCACCTTACCGATGAGTATCGATCAAAATTCATATGAAAAGATGTATAAATTAGCGACAAAGGCACTTATTTTCGTGTCATTATTCTTAAGACTATTTATAACTCAAAACGAATTGAAAATTTCAGATGAAATCTTTGAAGATCTGAAGGAGAATAAAACTTGAGCATTTTTATTTTAGCTTTCTATTTATTTTCTTTTAGTGCCATTATCGGTGGGCTGATGACAGTCATTAGCAGGAATCCTGTACATTCGGTTTTATGGTTAATATTGGCTTTCCTATCGTCGGCTGGGTTGTTCGTTTTGCTAGGAGCAGAATTTTTAGCGATGCTGCTCATTATAGTTTACGTTGGGGCAGTTGCTGTGCTGTTCCTTTTTGTAGTTATGATGCTTGATGTTGATTTCTCAACATTGAAAGCTGAAATGGCAAGTTACCTTCCTCTAGCGCTGCTAATAGGGGTAGTTTTGATAATGCAACTCAGTGTGGCTTTTGGTGTTTGGACGTATGCAGATACCGCTCTCAGCTCCAGAGAGGCTCTTACAAACTCTACCGATCATAACACACATGCAATTGGCATGATTTTGTACGACCAGTATTTTATTTTATTTCAATTGGCTGGACTAATTTTGCTTGTCTCAATGATTGGCGCCATACTTCTTACGCTGCGCCATCGCAAAAATGTTAAAAGACAAGATATTCTTGCTCAAATTTATCGAGACCCTAACGATGCTCTTGAAGTTGTAGACGTAAAACCTGGGCAGGGTTTGTGAATAAATAAAAAATAAATAAAGGAAATAAAGTTAATATGATAGGCATAGAGCATTATCTTACTACAGCCTCGATACTTTTCGTAATTGGAATTTTTGGCCTTTTTCTTAATCGGAAAAATGTTATTATTTTATTAATGTCTATCGAATTGATGTTGCTAGCAGTGAATATAAATCTTGTGGCATTTTCTAGCTATCTTGGTGATTTGGTTGGGCAGGTTTTTACTATATTTATTCTTACGGTGGCTGCTGCGGAGGCAGCGATTGGGTTAGCCATAATCGTGAGCTTTTTCCGAAACCGTGGAACAATTGCTGTCGAAGACGTAAATATGATGAAAGGCTAACCAGAATGGAGCTATTCGTACTCTTCGCACCTCTAATTGGAGGTATTTTGGCCGGTTTTGGATGGAAAATCTTTGGCGAAAAAGCAGCGGTCATTGTGTCAACTTCTTTACTTTTCTTTGCATGTTTTGTTAGTTGGTTTTTATTTTTAGAGTTCGATGGTGAACTGAGAATTATAAAAATATTTAAATGGATGAGTTCAGGATCTCTTGAGGCCTTTTGGGCAATTCGCTTCGATCGACTTACTGCAGTCATGTTAATTGTAGTTACAACTGTTTCTGCTCTGGTCCATCTATACAGCGTTGGCTACATGGATAATGATCCTAATTGGAGTGAAAGCGAAACTTACAAGCCCCGCTTTTTTGCATATTTGTCTTTTTTTACGTTTGCAATGTTAATGTTGGTGACATCCGATAATTTACTTCAAATGTTTTTCGGTTGGGAAGGTGTCGGCGTAGCATCGTATTTGCTCATCGGTTTCTACTATAAAAAACCTACTGCAAATGCTGCTGCAATCAAAGCGTTTGTGGTTAATAGAGTTGGTGATTTTGGATTTGCATTAGGTATATTTGGAATTTTCTTTTTAACTGGAAGTATTCAATTTTCCGATATTTTTAATTCTGCACAAAGTTTAAGCCTTGTGGAAATACGCTTTTTGTGGGCTGAGTGGAACGCCGCCAATTTACTGGCATTTCTTTTATTCGTTGGTGCGATGGGAAAATCAGCGCAGCTTTTTCTTCACACCTGGCTTCCTGACGCAATGGAGGGACCAACTCCAGTCTCAGCTTTAATTCATGCAGCGACTATGGTCACGGCAGGGGTATTCTTAGTTTGCCGTATGTCGCCTGTTATGGAATTTGCACCCGATGCAATGGCCTTCGTCACGTTTATTGGAGCCACAACAGCATTTTTTGCAGCTTCGATAGGTCTAGTACAGAATGACATCAAAAGAGTGATTGCATACTCTACTTGTTCACAATTGGGTTACATGTTTGTTGCTGCCGGCTCTGGCGTATACTCCGTTGCGATGTTTCATCTTTTCACGCATGCATTTTTTAAGGCTCTGCTCTTTTTAGGAGCGGGCTCGGTAATACATGCAATGCACCATGAGCAAGATATGAGAAATTATGGAGGCCTAAGAAAAAAAATACCATACACGTTTGCGGCTATGATGATTGGGACATTAGCAATAACTGGCGTCGGTATCCCATTAACTCATTATGGTTTCGCAGGGTTTTTATCAAAAGATGCCATAATAGAAAGTGCTTACGCCGCTTCATTAGGAGGGTATTCCTTCTGGATGTTGGTTGTGTCGGCTCTATTTACGTCTTTTTACAGTTGGAGGCTCATCTTCATGACCTTTTATGGTGATCCCCGCGGAGACTCACACACTCATTCTTCAGCCCATGAAAGTCCTAAAACAATGTTAATACCGTTGGCTGTTTTGTCTTTGGGTGCGATATTTTCAGGAATGATTTGGTATAAAAGTTTCTTTGGCGATCATTATAGTGTAAATAAATTCTTTGGTATACAAGAGGCCGTTTCTCATTCACATGATATAAGTGACAGTCCTTCGCGCTTATCGAAAGTAGTAACCAAAGATCTGTCAAATATTATTTCAAGTTCGGACGTAAGTGACGATGCCGGCAGATCTAATGATAAATTGGCTGTTGATGTGCCTGTAGGTGCTATCTATATGGCCCCCAATAACCATATCTTAGATGAAGCGCACCACGTACCGAAATGGGTCAAATTATCTCCTTTTGTTGCAATGATAATTGGTTTTTTACTTTCATACATTTTCTATATTTGGCGCACAAATATACCAAAGAAATTAGCTCAGAATCAGAGATATTTATATCTATTTTTACTGAATAAATGGTACTTTGATGAGATTTACGAAATACTTTTCGTTCGTTCGGCAAGATTTTTTGGCCGGTTCCTTTGGAAGAAAGGAGATGGTCAGGCCATAGATGGCTTTATAAATAATTTTTCAATGGTATTTATTCCACTTCTAACGAAGCTGGCTGGGCGCGCTCAATCGGGATATATTTTTACTTATGCCTTTGCGATGGTACTCGGAATTGTAGTTCTCATAACTTGGATGACATTGGGAGCAGGTGGCTAAAATGGATTATTTTTTGCTTTCCATAGTTACATTTACACCAGCCGTTTCTGCTCTTATTTTGCTAATAGTCGCTAGAGGAAATGATCGCGCAGCTAGTCTTGTTGCCAAAAGGTTTGCTCTTTTTGCTACAGGGGTAACATTCTTTGTCTCTTTATTCATTATTGCGCAATTCGATCCAGAAAACACCGGTTTCCAAATGGTTGAGGAAACCGAATGGATAATGGGTTTAAAATACAAGTTAGGCGTTGATGGAATAAGCATTCTTTTTGTTCTATTGACCACTTTTATGATGCCAATTGTCGTATGGGCGAGCTGGGGTATCGAAGTGCGCGTTAAGGAATACATGATTGCCTTTTTGTTGCTAGAAACGCTGATGTTAGGTGTTTTCATGGCTTTAGATTTAGTGTTGTTTTATCTATTTTTTGAAGCAGGTCTTATCCCAATGTTTTTGATAATTGGTATTTGGGGCGGATCTAACCGAGTTTACGCATCATTTAAATTTTTTCTCTACACGCTTTTGGGATCAGTTTTGATGCTTATCGCAATGGTAGTAATGTTTTCTGAGGCCGGAACCACTGACATTGAGGCATTGATGCTACATCAATTCTCATTTGTAGATTTTAACCTTTTAGGGTTTCCGATTGTAGGTGGGGTGCAAACTCTGTTATTTTTAGCTTTTTTTGCGAGTTTTGCGGTAAAGATTCCTATGTGGCCGGTACATACCTGGTTGCCCGATGCCCACGTCCAAGCTCCAACAGCTGGATCTGTAGTACTTGCTGCCATCCTTTTGAAAATGGGGGGTTATGGCTTTTTAAGGTTCAGTCTGCCTATGTTTCCAGTGGGCTCTTATATATTGACTGATTTCATTCTTTGGTTGTCAGCAATAGCCATCGTTTACACTTCATTGGTAGCACTTGTCCAAAACGATATGAAGAAATTAATTGCCTACTCTTCTGTTGCTCACATGGGGTATGTGACTATCGGAATTTTTGCTGCTAATCGCCAAGGTATCGACGGCGCTATTTTCCAGATGCTCAGTCATGGATTTATTTCGGGAGCGCTGTTTCTTTGTGTCGGCGTCATATACGATAGAATGCATACTCGTGAGATAGATGCTTATGGCGGCCTAGTGAACCGAATGCCTGCTTACGCACTTGTGTTCATGTTTTTTACAATGGCTAACGTTGGTCTCCCTGGGACCTCAGGATTTGTAGGAGAATTTCTTACGCTAGTTGGTATTTTTAAGGTTAACACTTGGGTGGCATTAGTCGCTACTTCTGGTGTTGTGTTGTCAGCCGCTTACGCACTTTGGCTCTATCGTCGCGTAATGATGGGGGATTTAATTAAGGAAGCACTGCGTACTATTCAGGATATGTCTATTCGAGAGAGAGCGGTGTTCACTCCTCTGATAGTAATGACATTGATATTAGGAGTATATCCTGTTCTAGCTCTTGACTTGATAGGTCCCTCGGTACAAACGCTTGTAGAGAATTATAATACGGCTATTTCGGTTGCTGGAGTAAGCGGCAATATAATGATTGCAGGGCAGTGAGGGAGCAATATTTAGTATGATCGATAATGATCTAAATTCAATTTTGCCAGAGATAATACTATCTGTTTTTGCTATGCTCTCTTTGTTGATTGGTGTTTACGGTGGACAGGATAAAAGAACTGCAAATATTACGTTTGTGACTGCAGGTCTTATGGTTATCACTGGAATTTGGATGCTTTTCGATGGGTCTCCGAGCGAGACCGCATTTAATAAAATGTTTATTGACGATGCATTTTCTAGATTTGCAAAGGCACTTGTTTTACTTTCTTCTGCGGCAGTACTCGTTATGAGTTTAGGATATATGTTAAGACATAATTTAGGACGTTTTGAATATCCTATTTTAATAATTTTTTCGGTAGTCGGGATGATGTTTATGGTATCCGCTAACGATTTAATGATATTATATTTAGGTTTAGAATTGCAGTCGTTGGCTCTTTACGTTGTTGCTTCGATGCGGCGAGAGAGCCTAAAGTCTACTGAGGCTGGCATGAAATATTTTGTATTGGGAGCTCTATCCTCTGGTCTTTTGCTGTATGGAGCTTCTCTCGTATACGGTTATTCAGGATCAACTAATTTTCAGTCTATTGTTACTTCTTTAGACAGCAGTAGTCGCAGCCTTGGCTTCATGTTTGGAATGATTCTAGTAGTTGCAGGTCTTGCTTTTAAAATTTCAGCGGTACCATTTCATATGTGGACACCGGATGTTTATGAGGGTGCCCCAACTCCAATTACAGCATTTCTCTCCACTGCACCCAAAATTGCCGCAATGGCTCTTTTTGCAAGAGTTGTGCATGATGCATTCTTTGTCATGATAGCCGATTGGCAACAGATCGTGGCGTTGATGTCTGTTTTGTCAATGTTTGTAGGGGCAATCGCTGCAATTGGACAGACAAATATCAAGCGTTTAATGGCTTACTCGTCTATTGCGCACATGGGATACGCCCTGATAGGACTTGCGTCGGGTACGGTATTCGGTCTCCAAGCTATGTTGGTGTACATGGCGATATATGTGACGATGAACGTCGGTACATTCGCCTTTATTTTATCAATGGAAAAAGATGGGCAGCCAGTAACCGATATTTATTCTTTAAATCAGCTTGGTGTAAAACAGCCTGGAAGGGCTTTAGCAATGCTGGTACTCCTTTTTAGCCTAGCTGGCGTGCCACCATTGGTTGGCTTTTTTGGCAAACTTTATGTTTTGAGGGCAGCTTATGATGCAGGTTTGATCTGGCTAGCGGTTTTGGGTGTTTTGGCCTCTGTTATTGGAGCTTATTATTACCTTAGGCTTATTTATTTAATGTACTTTGGTGAGAATCAAGATGAGTCTTTAGATGTTATGAAATCACCAATATTGTCAGGTTTTGCTGCAACGGCAGCAGTTGTAATGGTGGTTGGAATTATTAACCTTTTTGGAATCGAAGCTGCTGCAGGTTTAGCAGCTAGTTCTTTAGTGAATTAGGAATAAAAATCTCTTACGATATCATTGTGTTAAATAAAGTTGAGAGCACTATGTTGGAAGCTCGCAAACGAGTATCCAGCCTCTCTAATAATTCGTGGATATTTGCTCATTTGCAAACTGCAGGGAAAGGTCGGCGGGGCAGGGCTTGGATTGATCCCTTAGGAAACTTTGCGTGCACCTGTGTGATTTTTCCAAAGACAAGCATAGACAAATTTTCATTAAGCTCTTTTACTGCTGCCCTATCGCTATATGACAGTTTGGAGCATTTTGGAAACAGCAATGCTGATATATCAATAAAATGGCCAAATGATATATTGCTGAATGGAAAAAAAGTTGCTGGTATCCTGCTTGAGACGATAGCTATTAGTAAAAATAAAATCGCCTTATCGATTGGTTTTGGGGTGAACTTAATTTCACACCCAAGGACTTCAGAACTAGAAGAAAGCGCTTACAGTCCTACATCTGTGCTAGCCGAAACGGGCATTACTGTAGACCCCATCGAGTTATTAAATAAATTGGCGTTTAATTTTGCAAATTATGAGGCCACTTTACAAGTAAGGGGTTTTTCGCAATTGAGAGTTCTTTTGCTAAACCGCATTCACAAACTGGGTGACAGTATTGTAGTAAAAACAGCAAATGAGATAATAAATGGTCAATTTCTTGATATTAATCTCGATGGGCATTTGATTTTAAAAACAGGTGGGGCTACACGTTCTATAGCGGCAGCGGATGTATATTTTGAATAGAAAGGTATATAATGCTTTTAGCAATTGATTGTGGTAATACGAATACCGTTTTTTCCATCTGGAACGGTGACGAATTTATTGCAACCTGGCGAACGGCTACCGAGCATCAGCGAACAGCTGACCAATATTATGTCTGGCTTTTATCTCTTATGAACCTGAATAAAGTAAACGCTGAAATTCGAAATGTTATAATTTCTTCTACGGTTCCACGAGTAGTTTTCAATTTAAGGGTATTAGCTGATCGTTATTTTGGCACCAGAGCGATGGTCGTGGGAAAGTCAGACTGCGATATCCCACTGGATGTGAGGGTCGATAGCGGCGCGGGAGTAGGGTCTGATAGGTTGGTTAATACTGTCGCTGGTTACGATTTATTTGGTGGAAATTTGATAATTGTTGATTTCGGTACTGCTACAACATTTGATGTGGTTGATCACGATGGAGCTTACATAGGTGGTGTGATAGCTCCGGGGGTAAATCTTTCTTTAGAGGCTTTACATCAGGAAGCCGCAGCACTCCCACACGTAGATATTGCAAGACCAGAAAAAGTTATAGGGACTAATACAGTAATGTGCATGCAATCAGGTGTTTTTTGGGGATACATTGGATTGGTAAAGGAAATTTGTCAGCGTATTATTACGGAACATGGATCGGAAATGAGAATAATTTCTACAGGAGGGCTAGGGCCTCTATTACAATCAGCAGAAAAGGTATTCGATGAGTGGAAAGATGATCTAACAATGCATGGCTTGCGTTTGATCTTTGAACACAATGAGAATTTAGAAATCAAATGAGCGCAGATCACTTAATTTATATGCCGCTTGGTGGAGCGGGTGAAATTGGATTAAATTCATATATATATGGTTTTGGTCCGCCCAATAAAGAGCGTTTCATTATTGTCGATCTTGGTGTTTCTTTTCCTGATATGGAGACTACCCCTGGCGTAGATTTAATTCTTCCAGATTTATCATGGATAATGAAACGGCGGGATAGGCTTGAGGGGATTTTGATCACACATGCGCATGAAGACCATATTGGTGCAATCGGGCATTTGTGGGAAGACTTGCGTGTACCTGTATATTGTAGAGCTTTTACCGCCCATATAGCGCGATTAAAAATGAATGATGCCTATTCCTCTGAAAGCTCTGTTAACACAGTAGAACAATGGCCTAAAACATTGAGCTTAGGGCCATTTAAAGTAGGATTTGTGCCCATCTCACATTCAATACCAGAGAGCAGCAGTGTTGTTATAGACACCCCTGTCGGTCGACTCGTGCACACAGGTGACTTCAAAATTGACGAAACCCCTGGTGTTGGTGAGCCGTTTAGTAAAGAAGTTTGGTTGGATATTGCCAAGGGTGGTGTAAAGGCGCTTATTTGCGATAGTACTAATGTTTTTTCAAAACAGAAGGGGCGGTCAGAAGCATCAATTAGTTCATCCATACAGGAACTTATAGAAAGTGCTGAAAAGCTTGTTGTGGCAACAACTTTTGGATCAAATGTTGCTAGATTGAAGACATTAGCAGAAGCGGGCATAAAATCTGGTCGCTCGGTCTGCCTGCTTGGGCGGGCTATGAGAAGAATGATAGACGCGTCGGTGGAGTCAGGTGTTTTGAGTGATTTTCCTCCTCTCATCAGTCCAGAAGATGCTCTGAATGTTCCACGACAAAATTTATTAATTTTGGCAACTGGATCTCAGGGAGAGCGCAGGGCCGCTACCGCTCAGTTAGCAAATGGAAAGTACAGAGGTTTTTCATTGCAAGAGGGTGATCTGTTTATCTTTTCGTCAAAGACAATACCCGGTAATGAAAAAGGTGTATCTAGAATAATTAATCAATTTTCAGAGATGGGTGTCGACGTTGTCGAGGATGACTCTGGTCTTTATCATGTTTCTGGTCATGCAAACCGCCCTGACCTAGAGCAAATGCATAAAATTATTCAACCACAATTTCTTATACCAATGCATGGAGAACACCGGCACCTACGAGAGCATTCCAAGTTAGCGTCAGAGAAGGGGATTGCATCAATTGTTTGCCCCAATGGAAATATTTTAAGTTTATCTTCTAATAAGCCTACGATCTTAGAAAAAGTAGAGCTTGGTAGGTTATATCTTGATGGAAGTTCTAAAGTTACTTCAACGGAGGGTGCAGTCAGAGACCGTATACGTATGGCTTTGAATGGTTTGGTTATTGTGACCATTCTCCTTGATGAAAAAGATGATCTTATTGGAGACCCTTGGTGTGAAACAAAAGGTTTGCCGCTTGTAACAAACTCAAATGCTCCCTTGATTGATTGTCTGGAAGAGGATTTAGGGCAACTGATTGGTAGAGTTGACCCAGATGTTATTTTGAACAACGACAAATTAGAAGAAGTCTTGAAAAGGGGTGCTAGGCAAACCTGTAAATCAGAAATTGGAAAAAAGCCTGAAGTTTCTGTTATAATTAGTCGGTTAGCCTAATAAGAGATCCTAAGTACAGCTAGATAAAATTTAAATTTATGCTATTGCGTTTATTTTAATGCGTTTGTCTTTCCACAAAACTTTTTGTAATAAAAATAGGTAGCCCAAATTCATTTTTGTTTTCTGACGAATTAGATGAGTTGTTTCGATTTTTTGGTTCTGATTTTGGTGGCTCAATACTTGTGTTAACGGCTTTCTTTGGTGGACTGCTTCGGGAGGCGTTTTTGATTTTATTTTCAGGTGTTTTTTCGACATTACTCGTTTTTGTATCAAAAGAAAAATTATCAATTAAAGGAATTTCGAGCTGAATTAACTTTTCAATAGCCTTTAAATTTTTTTCGTCTCGAGGCGTTGAAATCATAAGAGCTTTTCCATTACGACCTGCTCGTCCAGTTCTACCAATTCGATGAACATAATCTTCTGCATTTATTGGAACATCAAAATTATAAACATGGCTGACACTTGGAATGTCCAATCCGCGAGCAGCAACATCGGAAGCTACAAGAAACTGTAGAGATCCGGTTCTAAAATCATCAAGAGTATTCATTCTATTTTTTTGGTCTAAATCTCCGTGAATTGGTGCGGCATTAAAGCCATATTTTTGTAATGACTTTGCACAAATATCTACGTCAGTCTTACGATTACAAAATATAATTGCATTTTTGCAATCTTCACCTTCTTTTAGTATTAAATCTCTTAGAACTTTACGTTTCTCAGTGCCCTCCCGGTCTTTTCGTGTTGCTTTGAAGATTATCACACTTTGTTTGATGTTTTCTGCGGCAGATGCCTGTCGAGCAATTTCTAAGCGCAAAGGAGCTGATAAAAAAGTGTTAGTTAACCTTTCTATTTCCGTGGCCATTGTTGCAGAGAAAAATAGCGTTTGACGAGTGAACGGGGTAAGATTGAAGATACGTTCAATATCTGGAATGAAGCCCATATCGAGCATTCTATCCGCCTCATCAACGACCATAATTTGAACGCCAGTGAGCAGTAATTTACCACGTTCAAAATGATCTAGAAGACGTCCGGGAGTTGCAATTAATACATCCACCCCCTTGTCAATTAATTGATCTTGCTCTTTGAAGGACACTCCACCGATGAGTAATGCTTTAGTAAGCTTTAAATTTTTTGAGTATAGTTCAAAGTTTTCGGCTACCTGTGCCGCTAACTCTCTGGTTGGACAAAGTACGAGTGACCTAGGCATGCGAGCTCTAGCTCGTCCTCGAGCTAGTAAATGTATCATTGGTAAAGTGAAACTTGCGGTTTTACCGGTGCCGGTTTGGGCAATCCCCAATACATCTCTGCCTTCAAGTGCCGCAGGAATAGCCTGTAACTGTATGGGTGTTGGCTGCTTGTACCCAACGTCTTGGATCGCATTTAAGATTTTTGGGTTTAACTTTAGATCTGAGAATATCGCCATAAATATATTTCAATTACATCTATGGGGCTGATTGCAAATAAATATTTTCAATACCTCTAGTTCTTGATATTTCACTATTCGGGGTAATATCCAAAAAAAAAGCTAAGGTCAATCGCAGTGCTTAATTACATGCTAATTTGAAAGGGCGAGTTCTTTCGTTTTTGATGTTTTAATGGTGGGATAGTCTCGGGCAAGCCTGTCAAAATCCCACTGTAGCCTAGAAAGAAACACATGATCACCGTCGCTGTCTAACGCCATATGTTGCTTATTTTCTGAATTAAGCTTATCTACTTCTTGCTTTTCGCCTGAAATCCAACACGCTGACTTAAATTGACTTGTTTCAAAGCGCACAGGTAAGCCATATTCCAACTTAATCCTGCTCTCCAGTACTTCAAATTGCAATGGACCAACTACACCCACTATGTACCCAGATCCGAAAGTTGGTTTAAATATTTTAGCAGCGCCTTCCTCGGCAAATTGAAAAAGTGCTTTTTCCAGGTGTTTACTTTTCATTGGATCCAGTGACAAACAATTTTGTAAAACTTCAGGCGCAAAAGAAGGAATTCCCTTCACCTGTAATAATTCGCCTTCAGTAAGAGTATCACCTATTCTTAATTGTCCATGGTTAGGAATTCCAATAATGTCACCTGCCCAGGCCTCTTCTGCTAGCGATCTATCCGAAGCTAGAAAAAGTACAGGATTTGATGCGGTCATAACCTTTTTTGATCGCACATGTGTAAGTTTCATTCCTCGCTTAAAATGCCCAGACGCAAGACGTACAAAAGCCACTCGATCACGGTGCTTTGGATCCATATTAGCCTGTACCTTAAATACAAACCCGGATACTTCCTTTTCTAAAGGTTTTATTGACCTTGGTACTGCTGATTGCATTTGTGGAGACGGTCCAAAGTTAGCTATCCCTTTCATCAATTCTTGTACACCAAAACTATTCATCGCGGACCCAAACCAAATGGGCGTGAGATGCCCTTCCAATAATGATTTTGGGTTGAGAGGAGGTAGTAGCTCTTTTGCTATTTCCACTTCTTCTATTAACTTTTTTTTCAGCTCTGTTGGGATGTGTTTATCTATCTCTGGATCTTTAAGTCCTTTAATTTTGATACTTTCACCTACGCGGTTTTTATCAACTCTATCCATTAACTCCAGCCGGTCATGGATAAGATCGTAACATCCTATGAAATCTGAACCAGAACCAATGGGCCAACTGACTGGTGTCACATCAATTGCTAGGCTTTCTTGAATTTCATCTATAATCTCAAATGTGTCGCGGCTTTCGCGGTCCATTTTGTTGCAAAAGGTAAAAATGGGTAAGTCACGTAATCGGCAGACTTCAAATAGTTTTTGGGTTTGGCTTTCTACGCCCTTTGCACCATCAATTACCATAATGGCGGAGTCTACTGCCGTTAGTGTTCTGTAAGTATCTTCTGAAAAATCGCTATGTCCAGGAGTATCTACTAAATTGAATCGATAGCTGTTAAAATCAAAAGACATTGCAGAAGCCGATACAGAAATTCCTCTATCTTTCTCCATTTGCATAAAGTCAGACCGAGTTCGCCGTGCTTCTCCTTTTGCTCTAACTTGCCCTGCTAATTGAATAGCTCCTCCATATAAAAGAAACTTTTCAGTAAGTGTTGTTTTACCTGCATCGGGATGGGAAATGATAGCAAAAGTTCTTCGGCGAACGACTTCTTTATCAATATTGGTTGATTTGGATGGGTTTGTAGACATTTAAACCCGATATCTTAAGGTAATTTGAAAGGCAACCCACCCAAAAATAGAAAATAATTTCTTATGATGGACTATTTAATTATTTAATTTTAATTTCAGTAATAATAATTTGAGCTAAGACTTAATTTGGAAATCACTTTCAAGATTGGACGAGGTTGCACGTTAGTTCCATCCCTGTTAGATCCATTTTGTTTTTATGGATAAGTTTTACAGAGGTTGTTTTTTTGCCAAGAACCTTAGTTCCACGTTTAGAAATTAAGTCGCTCACCAAGATATACGATAATACTAAAGTCGTAGATGCTGTTTCATTAAGTGTTCTGCCTGGGCAAATAACGTGTTTGTTGGGTCCATCTGGTTGTGGTAAATCTACGACACTCAGAATGATTGCTGGGGTCGAACCTCAATCTTCGGGAGAAGTTTGGGTTGATGGCCAAATGATTTCTGGTCATGGTTTCAGTGAACCACCAGAGAAGCGTTATATTGGCCTGATCTTTCAGGATTTCGCACTTTTTCCTCATATGACAGTCTGGCAAAATGTTGCATTTGGTATCACTAAAACAAGTGACGATATTAAAGAGAAAGCCAATGAACTTTTATCAAAAGTTGGGCTTACTTCGAAGTGTGATAAATTTCCGCATGAACTATCGGGTGGGGAGCAACAGCGTGTTGCACTTGTTCGTGCACTTGCCCCAAGGCCACGCATAATGTTAATGGACGAGCCATTTTCTGGCTTAGATAAGCGTCTCAGAGATGATATACGAGACGAAACTATAGATATTTTGAAATCAGAAGCTACCGCTGTACTGTTAGTAACCCATGAGCCGGAAGAGGCGATGAAAATGGCAGATGAGATAGCATTAATGAGGGATGGAGGAATTGTTCAAAAAGGTGCGCCATATAATTTGTATAATGCACCAGTGGACCGTGAGGCTGTAGCATTTTTTTCTGATGCAAATATTATTAAGTCTACAGTAAATGGCGCACTCGCAAATTCACAATTCGGCCAGTTTTTTGCACCTGGATTGAGTGAAGGTGCCAGCGTAGAGATAGTTATCAGACCGCAGCATGTAAGAATAGACTTTGACAGAGATGGAAAAGGTCCTTTACCTACTGTTTCCATGGGTATTCCAGCTCGTGGATGCGTTGAGCGTGCTAGATTTCTTGGAAATGAAAGCCTCATAGAATTCAAAATGGATTTTGATAACAGTATATTTAAAGTAACGATTCCTAGTGTATTTTTACCCAAATTAGGTCAGCCTTTATGGCTCACGATTCCCCGTGATCGATGTTTTGTTTTTGCAGCTTAGTAAAGTGCAAAACAAAAAAACTATTTTAATGTGTTGCCTCTTTGATAACTGAGCATTAACAACTAAATAGATTAGTATGAAATGGAAGGGCAAAGGCCCTCTAAGCAGAAGGATCGTCGAAATGCTAAATAATATTGGACTTCCTGGTATCTTACTTATTGCAGTAGTTGTATTAGTTATGTTTGGCCGAGGCAAGATTAGCTCATTAATGGGCGAGGTTGGTAAGGGTATTACAGCCTTCAAAAAAGGTGTGAATGATAGCAAAAAAGAAATTGAAGAAGAAACTTCTGACGCTGCTACGGATATCACTCCGGAGACTGAAAAAGACAAGGTCTAGTTTGAATGTTTGATTTGGGGTGGACTGAATTACTTCTCATCGGAATAGTCGCTCTTATCGTAGTCGGGCCGAAAGAACTTCCAGTGCTCTTCAGGAAAGCTGGGCAGTTTGTAGGTAAAATTAAAGGGATGGCTCGAGAATTTTCAAGGGCTATGAACAATGCCGCTGATGACGTAGGGGTTAGTGATATATCGTCGACAATTCGTTCCGCTGCCAATCCTTTGAAATCTAGCGTCGATGCCGTAAAGAATGCTGCTACTGATTACACATCATATGACCCAGAAACAGAGACTGGCCAATTAGCCGGCAAAAGGGCAGAACAGGCCAAAAAAATAAAAGAACATTCAGAAAAAAAAGCTCAAGAAAAGCTAGACAAAAATGCAGACAAGAGTTTAGCAAATGATTTGCCAAAGAAGGGTAAGTCCTCAAAAGGCAAAAAGAACGTATCATCCGATAAGCTTGAGAATAGCTAATGGCAGTAGATGATGACATCCATGACAGCTCAGCTCCACTTATTGAGCATTTAGCAGAACTTCGTCAGAGGCTAATTTATTCCGTTTTGGCATTCATTGTCGGTATGATAATTTGTTTCACAATTTGGAACCCTATTTTTGATTTTTTGACTCATCCTTTGTGTTCTGCAATGGCGGTTCGAGGTCATTCGGATTGTGGTCTAATATTAATTAAGCTGCAGGAAGGTTTTTTTGTGGCTATTTCGATTTCTTTATTAGGTGGTTTAGTTTTGTCATTTCCTATTATTGGTTTCCAAATGTGGCGCTTTGTGGCTCCGGGTTTGTACAAGACTGAAAAAAACGCTTTCTTGCCGTTTATCGTTGCTTCACCGTTTATGTTTTTTCTGGGTGCAGCCTTTGCCTATTACGTAGTAACTCCTTTAGCTTTCGATTTTTTTCTCGGCTTTCAGCAAACTGGTAGCGTATTAGATGCGGATAACGTTGATAATGCGGCGGCGGGCATAGCATTTCAGGGTTCGGCGCAGGAATATTTAAGTTTAACCATAAAATTTATTGTTGCGTTTGGGATGTGCTTTCAGTTGCCGGTTTTGCTAACTTTAATGGGAAAAGCGGGTTTAGTAAGTGCTGAGGGACTTGGCAATGTTCGAAAATACGCAGTTGTAGCCATACTGGTTTTGGCTGCTTTAGTTACTCCTCCTGATGTCATCACTCAGGTGATACTTTTTGTTGTTGTTTATGGACTGTATGAAGTCTCTATACTTCTAGTCGCGCGTGTTGAAAAAAAGCGAGAAGAGAAGTTAAGGCAAGAGGGGTACTACGATGATGATGAGGAAAGCTTTGATGATCCTATTATGAAAGATTTCGATGACGAAAAAAACGAATGATCAACTTGCAAGAATTGCTGATGCATTAGAACGCTTGGCACCAAAAACTAAAGATCCTCCCAATTTTAATAATTTCTCTGCGTTCATGTGGCATATGGAGTCAGATTACCTTGAGCCTGTCCTTTTAAATAATACAATAGATATTTCGTTACTCAAAGGTATTGACCAAGTTAGGGATATTTTACTGAAAAACACAAATCAATTTGCAAACGGGTTCCCTGCAAACAATGCATTACTCTGGGGTGCCAGAGGTATGGGAAAGTCATCATTAGTAAAGGCCGTTCATTCGAAAATAAATAATGATGGGATTGAACTTAAAATAGTTGAGTTGCAGCGGGATGATTTGGGCTCGGTAGGTAGACTTTTAAAACTTCTTAAGCGGCTTCCATTTAAGTTTTTACTTTTTTGTGATGACCTGAGTTTTAGTTATGATGATCAAAATTATAAATCTTTGAAAGCAATCTTGGATGGTGGTTTAGATGGAAGGCCTGACAATGTAATTTTTTATGCTACGTCAAACCGCAGACACTTGATGCCTAGGGATATGATTGAAAATGAAAGATCATCTTCTATAAACCCGTCAGAAGCTGTTGAAGAAAAAATTTCTTTGTCAGATCGTTTTGGTTTATGGTTAGGGTTTCACCCTTGTTCTCAAGATGAATATTTTGACATAATAGAAGGCTACACAAGGCATTATAATCTGCAAATCGATCCCATAGAACTTGAAGCTCAAGCTACTGAATGGGCTCGCACCAGAGGATCTCGATCTGGAAGGGTGGCTTGGCAGTTTTTTGTTGATTTAGCCGGTAAACATAAGCTGCTCTTAAAATAAAAGTATTAAATAGCTTTTAATTATTAAGATACTCTAACGGATCCACGCTCTCAAAACCTTCCCTTATTTCGAAATGAAGATAGGGAGGATCGCCGTCGGGGATTTCACCTAATATGTCTCCTCGATTAACATTTTGATTTGTGGAGACCTTTATATTTGTTAAATTTGCGTAGACAGTTAAGATATTTCCTGGATGTTTAAGGACAACAATTGCTATTTGATTTATGTCCTCAGTCACTGTGGCTACTAGTCCAGTGTCTGCGGCAACCACTTTCGTACCCGCCCGTGCAGTAAAATCAATTCCGTCATTTATATTTTTAGAGTACTCTCGTATGACTAAGCCTTCTAAAGGATATGCCATCTTACCATTTTCAGGTACTGATATTTTGGTGTCGGTTGATTTTGAAAATTCTTGCGTGTTCACATTTCGGGGTTGTGGCTTTTTCGAGCTTGGTGGAGCGGGAACCGCTGACTCATCTATTTCTTTTTGTGTATTTTTGGTAGCCTTTTTATCAACTAAAGGAATAATTAGAATCTGTCCTTCTCTGAGCGTATAATCGCTGTCTAGACCATTCCAATCTGCCAGGGAACGAACTGAAATATTGTAGAGACGTGATATAGTAAAAACTGTTTCTCCTCTAACAACGTTGTGCTTTATTGGGTCCATTAAGTTTTTTGCATCACTTGAAGTTCGGTCAAGTTGGTTATTTGCAGACCCCCCAGCTACCTTTAAAGCGTTATCAGCGAGTTCCAAAACATTGATGTCTTTTGAAAGTGTCGTTTCCTCTATCTCGTCACTACTTTCTAAATATTGTCCGCCGCGCGAGCCAGTCCTTGGGAGCGCTAATACTTCCCCGTTGCGGAGCCTTTCTCCTTCTGCCAAACCATTATACCGCGCTAACTCGCCTGGGTTTTGTCCAAGTCGTTCCGCCATACTTTCGATAGTATCATCGCGTCTAGCAACAGCTATTTGATAAGTTGGGTAACTTATAATGCCTAGTTCATTTGCTTTTGGTCTAGATTGAGTAGCCTGAAGCGCTGCGTCGGAAGTATCGAAAGAATTACCTCGAAAATCAAAATCGAAATTACTCAAAGATGAATTTTCGCATGCGCTTAACGCCCACAAAATAGTCAGTAAAAAAAAATATTTAAATTTGGTTAATTTGGGTTTGATCATGTGAAAGTTTTCCAAAAAATAAATATTACTGCCTTTTTATACATAGATACCGTCTTCTCTCCCCTCGAGCAATGGTACAAAGCGCACATCGCATAAATCTTCGTATTTAAAATTTGTTTCTGTTCTTTCTACCTTAATGAGTTTTTGAATTTCATCCGACTGGCCCACGGGTATTATCATAATACCTCCAACCTTTAATTGATTAAGTAATATTGGTGGTGGATCCTCAGCCGCCGCTGTAACTATTATACGGTCAAACGGTTGTTGTTCGACAATTCCTTGGCTTCCGTCACCCCAAATAGGCGTTATATTATTCAAATTTAATTGTTTGAAGATTTGTCTGGCTTCGTCATACAGTGGTTTAAATCTTTCAACAGAATAAACTCTTCGGGCCAGTTTGCTCAAGATAGCAGTCTGATAGCCTGATCCAGTTCCAATTTCTAAAATTTTATCACGAGTGGTAATCTTTAAAGCTTGCGTCATAATTCCGACAACTGATGGTTTGCTGATGGTTTGACCACATTCAATCGGAAGTGGGGTGTCTTCGTATGCTCTTTGGGCAAACACCCCTTTAAGAAAGTGTTCTCTATTTAAGCTCTCAATAGCCTTAAGTACATTATCGTCCACGACTCCTTTTGAACGAACAGACAAGATAAATTGCATTTTTTTTTCATCATTCTTTTGCATCAAAATTACTCAAAGTCTGTTATTTTATCAAATGCTGTTAGGTTTGCTCTCATTGGTGTTAACGAAATAAAACCGGATAAATTAGCGGCAACATCCGAGTCTTGAGTAACCTGAATGTGTTGATTTCCACCTTTGACAAACAAAAATTCTTTACCGTTAGGTGTTTTAAATGGGCTTACACTGAAAGTTGTATTTGGCCTCAACCCCTGAGGGACTACTTTAATCCCTTTTATATTTTCTGTTGGAGGAAAATTAACATTGTAAAATACTTTATAGTCATCTTTTGTCTTAATATCTTTATCAAGGATCTTATTAATCACGCTCAAACTATGATTAATTGATGGATTGAACGGACTAGACATTTTCTCTGACTCCGGTCCTAGATATTGTGATAGAGCGATAGAAGTAATTCCTTGAAGTGCGCCCTCAATGGCCGCTCCAATCGTACCAGAGTACAACACATTTTCTGCTGAATTATTACCCTTATTTACTCCAGATAGAATTAACGAGGGTGGATCGTTTTTCATAACATGATGTATTCCAGAAATCACGCAATCAGCAGGATATCCTGAAACTGAATAACTATTCTTTGCAGTTTTTTCGATAAGCACCGGGGCGTTATAACTTATACAATGTCCCACCCCCGATCTTTCATTGCTAGGAGCGATGGTAAAGATGTTATCGTCATCTGTTAATTTCTGAGCAATTTCACGAAGAACTTTTAAGCCAGGTGCATTAATTCCATCATCATTAGTAATAAGTATTCGCATAATCTCAGACTACTTTTATCTCCTTTGTACGAATGATTTACAACATCTACAATAGTATCATTATTGAGGAGAACTATGGGTCAAAAAGTGTTGCTAAAACACGATTTGCCTCAGCTTTGGGTGACATTAACTTTTCTTTATTTTCGCCAGGAAAGAACCGGGCTCTCAATGCAGTTCTCATTGGTGCAATACCAAAAATATGCACATTAGGGCCTATTTTTTTTGTCTCATTTGCCCATGACATCGCCAATGATATCTGTGCACTTTTTGATGATCCATATATTCCATAGAATTTATTTCCATTACATGGGTCTTCAAAAAATAGAGCATGACCTTCTTTTCTTATAATTGGGCTAATAAAATTTATTAATAATGCAGTTGCTGTAATATTAGTCGAATAGGATTTGTCTAAATCTTCCAAATCAATCGTGCTTAAAGGACTTAATGGGGGTGCATAAATTGCTGTATGAGCCCAAAGATCGATTCTGCCCCATCTTTCGAATATTGATGTAAAAAGCTGCTTCATAGCTTCTCTATTTGTGATATCCATTGGAACCAATGTAGCAGAGCCATTTTTTGATTTTATTCTATCGTCTAAATCTTCAAGGCCACCCACTGTACGAGCTACCGCTATAATGTGATGGGTTTCGCTTAATTTTTCTGATAGAGCAGCTCCCAATCCGCGAGAAGCACCCGTGATGAGGGCTATTTTTTTTGCCATGAGGAAGCCTTTTCAAATAAATTATAATAATTGATAACTTATACTTGTCAAAAATTTTTCGGCTTAGGTGTATTTGTATTACGAAACATTTGTTAAATTAACAGACTACGGTCTGGTCTTTTTCACCTGAATAAAATTTATAAAAATTTTAAGATGTGCTCACAATAAGTTCATAGATCTTCCATTTTATTCACATGTTTTTACTAATATCTCGTATTTTTCAATTATCCAGCCTAAGGCTCTTTCAGGGTTTTGTGCTTTAATTGATGTTATCATATCCTCAAATATCAATGCGCTTTTGCTAAAATCTATTTGAGGTATTGTTCCATTGCCTAGTATTGCCATGTAAGCAAAAAAGGTAATTGCAATTAAAAATAGGCCACGAAGTATCCCGAAAACAAAGCCTAAAGCTTGATCAATTTTTGTGAGACGGGTCTTAGTAATAACTGTACTCAGAAGTGGTGTGAAGAATGAAAAAATTAACAAGCTCAGAGCAAAAACGCTAGCAAATGCAGCTATTATAGCAAGTTCACAACTGTCAGCCAATATCGGACCAAGCAGCGGAATTTCTTTTATTAGTGGAGTAGTCAGTGGTGCAAAAATAAACGCTATTATGGACGAAATAATCCATCCCATTATGGCCATTATTTCTCTGGTCACGCCGCGTGCAAAAGCAAGTATCGCAGAAATCAATACTATTACTATTACTACGCCATCTACAATATTAAGGCCTTCCATCGTCCGATACCTTAGCTGAACCTTTATATTTTTGCATCATACTTATAAAACCGCGAAGAGTGTTTGTTTCTTGAACATTTATTCCATTTGGGGATGTTTTTTTGTTTCGTGTTGCAGTGATTGCTTCGATAAACCCTAACTTCTCTGCCTCTTTTAATCTACTTTCAATTTGGCTTACTTGTCGAACAGCTCCTGATAGACTAATTTCTCCGAAAGAAACAGTGTTTGGAGGAAAAATAATATTCTCTTTTGCAGAATAAATTGCTCCAGCGACTGCTAAATCTGCAGCGGGTTCATTAATTTTTATACCACCTGCGATATTCAAATAAACATCATGGTTGGCAAGGCTAATACCACATCTTGCCTCTAGCACAGCTAGGATCATCGATAATCGGGTACCGTCCCAGCCTATTACATTTCGGCGCGGCTGGCTGAGAGGCGAGGGTGTTACCAGAGCCTGAAATTCGACTAAGATTGGTCTCGTCCCTTCGACACCTGCAAAAACTACTGATCCTGGTATATTATGACCTCGTTCAGATAAAAAAAGCTCCGAGGGATTTTTTACTTGAACCAATCCATCAGTAGCCATTTCAAAAACACCAATTTCGTCAATCGGACCAAATCTATTTTTCACGGCCCGTAAAATTCTAAACTGGTGGCCCCGCTCTCCCTCAAAATATAACACTGTATCCACCATATGCTCTACTACACGAGGTCCAGCTATTTGCCCTTCCTTAGTTACATGCCCAACCATTATTACTGCAGTTCCAGAACGTTTTGCATAATTGGTTAGTTCAAATGCGGTAGACCTTACTTGAGATACGCTTCCTGGAGCGCTGTCTACAGCGTCAGACCAGATGGTCTGGATCGAGTCTATAATTGCAAGATTTGGTTTTTCATCTTCAAATGTTGTAAGTATATTTCTTAAATTTGTTTCTGAGCCAAACTTAATGGGCGCAGATGATAACCCTAAACGTTTCGCACGCAATTTTACCTGTGAAGCTGCCTCCTCTCCAGAGATGTAGAGAACCTTAAGTCCTGCTAAACCAAATTTTGCTGCAGCTTGTAGTAATATCGTAGATTTTCCAATACCTGGATCACCAGATAGTAGAATTGCAGATGAACTCACTAATCCGTTTCCGAGAACACGGTCAAATTCAGTAATGCCAGATTTAGAGTAAGAAAGGTGCGCATCGTTAGTAGAAAGATCGCTTAGAGATATCTTTTCGCCTTTTTCGTTGCCTAACGATACTTTTGTGGGTCCATTTGAAAGCCCTTTATTTTCCTGTAAAGTATTCCAATCACCACACCCATCACAGCGTCCTGCCCATTTGCTTGTTATTACCCCACAAGATGTACATGAGTATGATTTTGAGGTTTTGACCATGTCACACTTTTGCCAATTGTTTTTCAACAATTCAAGTTGATAAAAAAATTAACAAATTGATTATTTAAAATCACAAAAAATTAAATGACGCTTATCGGTCCCTTAGTTTCCCCATTAATAAACTGATAGATATAAGGATCTTTTGTTTCCCACAGTGTGTTTGTTTCTCCTTCCCATCGGATTAATCCTGATTCTAAAAGAGCTACATTGTCCGCGATCTGCTCTACTGATGACATGTCATGAGTAACGGTAAGAGCAGTTACCGCCATTGTGTCAACAATTTCCCTGATTAAACTGTTAATTGTATTTGTCATGATAGGATCTAGTCCAGTAGTGGGCTCATCAAAAAATATAATTTCTGGGTTACCTACAATTGCTCTGGCTAGCGCAACTCTTTTTTTCATTCCTCCAGATAAGTCAGCGGGAAATTTATTTGCTACTTCATCGTTTAGGCCAACTTGTTCTAACTTTTGGATTGCTAGGCTTTTCGCTTCCGTCATTGATAATTTTTCTCTACCTTTTAAAAATTTAAAACAAATATTTTGCCAAACGGGAAGGCTATCAAAGAGAGCTGATCCTTGAAACAGCATGCCTATATTCGAAAGAGTACGTGTAGGCATTTTAGACGATACATATTCGCCTTTTATATATACTTCCCCACTATCGGGTTTTATGAGGCCAAGTAAAATTTTTAAAAGTACAGATTTTCCACCTCCAGAAGTACCTATAATTGCGGTTGAACTTCCTTCCCTCACGAGTATGTCAACCCCGCGGAGTACCTTCTGATCTGCAAATGCTTTGTGAACGTTTTTAATTTCTATCATGAGTTAAAAAAGGCCTCTGTTAATACATAATTTGTAGCTAAAATAAAAACGCAAGCCGTCACTACAGCAGATTTTGTGGCTTTTCCTACTCCTTCAGCCCCGTTTGATGAATTAAAGCCGCTATAGCAACCAGATACAGAGATAATAAAGCCAAAAAAAACACCTTTAACTATGCCGCTGTAAATATCTGAAAATTGAAGCATACTTGCCGTGCTTGCCAAATAAGTACTCGAGCTAAAATCTAAACGATTTACTCCTACCAGGTATCCTCCAAGGATTCCTATTGAGTCACCAACGGCTATTAATGCTGGTAGGGACAGTGTAGCTGCAATAATGCGAGGGACCACTAAATATTTTATTGGGTTAGTAGAAAGGGTGATTAAAGCATCTAATTGTTCTGTCACTTTCATGGTTCCAATTTCGGCGGCTATTGAACTAGCTACACGTGCGGCCACGATTAAACCTCCTAGAACTGGGCCTAATTCACGCGTCATACCAATAGCAACTATCGCAGGAACTACTTGCTCTGCATTAAACCTCGACCCACCAGCGTAGATTTGTAATGCCAATGCGCCGCCTGTAAATAAAGCAGTTAACCCTAGTACTGGCAAAGACATCCATCCAATTTGGAAAAAGGCTTTTACTATTTCTCCACCATAGATTGGCAGAGTAATTAGGTTCGAAAAAATTGAAATTATAAACTTTGTTACTCCGCCTACCTTTTGTAAAAATATATTAAAAGATTTGCCTACACTTCTCAAAATTTTCATTTTTACATCTCTAAATGTATATACGATTATATCGCTGTCCAAGCGCGGTTAGGATTTCATACCCAATCGAATTTGCCTCATCTGCAAGATCATCGATCGATTGTGTGCCATTTAGAAGCCATAAGTAATCTGGGTCTTCTTTACAATTAGAAACGTCTACCCCAATCAAGTCCATTGAAATACGCCCGATTATACTGTTCGGTATTTCATTGTAATACAACGTTGCTTTATTGCTCATACTCCTAAAGATGCCATCAGCGTAACCCGAGCTTACGGTTGCGACTTTTGTTATTTTTTTTGCAGTCCAAGTATTAGAATAGCCAACTGTTTCACCCGGTAGGACGGTTCGAATTTGAATTACAGGTAACTTAAGTCCAATGACTCTTTTTGCGCTAGAATAAGGATTTCCACCATATAAACCTATACCAGGTCTTGTAATATCAAAATGATATTGTTTTCCCAATAAAATGCCACCAGTAGCGGCAAGTGATTTTTTGCAATTTATGTCTTTAGTCATAGCGTTGAAATTAACAAGCTGGTTTTCGTTCATGGGATGGGTTTGATCGTCAGCGCACGCTAAATGTGATATGATTAATTCTGGTTTTAATTTAGAAATAGTCTCGTTTAATTCTTGAAACTCGGCAGCTTCCATTCCAAGGCGGTTCATTCCCGTATCTAATTGAATTCCAATCAACTGATTGGACGAGTTTTCTAAATGAAATACTAGTTGTTTGGCTGAATTAATTAGAGGTATCAAATGAAAGTCTCTTAAAAGGGTTGTGTCTCCAACCATATGCCCGGAAAATATATATATTTTTGGGCCTGGGCCTATAGCGCGTCGAAGAGCTGCTCCTTCTTCTGCAACAGCTACGAAAAAATCTCTTGCTCCTGCTTTTGCAAGTGAGATCCCCACTTCCTTTATTCCAAGACCATAGGCGTTAGCTTTAACTACAGCTCCCGCTACGCCATTGGAAAGACTATTCAATGCATTCCAGTTGGAGCAAATATTCGCAAGATTTATATAAAGTTCGGCTGAACTCATAATCATGTCCTAAATCTATGCTATTAAAACTTACTTTTTAGCGCAATAATTGCAAGGATCTCTTTTATTCAATATCGCTGAACTTAAGTGTTAAAGTGTTCGTTTAGAGAGTAGGCCTGGCGAGCTAGTTCGGTTATTGCCTGCCAATCGGCATTTTTAATTTTATTTTGAGGAGCAACCCAACTGCCTCCAACACATGGTACATTTTTTAATGACAAGTAATCTAATGCATTTGTTGACGTCACTCCTCCTGTTGGGCAAAAGCTCACTCCGGGTATTGGACCTAGTATTGATTTCAAAGCTGCGATCCCACCATTTGACTCTGCAGGAAAGAATTTTTGAACAGAATAACCTCTGGCTAGCAAATTCATTACTTCTGACGGTGTGGCAGCACCAGGCAGAAGTGGGAGTTTAACTTCTGCACATGCTCTTAATATTTGATCTGTTATACCTGGACTCACTCCAAAACTTGCTCCTGCATTTTTAGCTGCATAAACATCTTCTTCAGATAATAGCGTTCCTGCGCCAATTATTCCCTCTGTAGTATTAGCTACCATTTCCTTGATAACATCGAGAGCATTTTTAGTCCTTAAGGTAATTTCTAAAACTCTAAGGCCTCCACCTATTAATGCTTTTGCTAATGGAACGGCACTTGCTGTGTCATCAACCACTAATACAGGGATAACGGGCGCCAATTTGCAAATATCTAATAAATCATGACTTTCTTTGTATGAATTCATATCATCTCAACTTATGTTATTCCGCCACCATATTTTGCGGATTTAGCATTTTCACGAAAAACTTTAAAAAGCTCTCTACCTAAACCACTTTCATTTTTAGTTAAGTCTTTTTTCCTTACTTCTCGAGATTCAAAATTTTTCTCTAAATTATTTAATTCTCCAGAAAGTGCATCCAACCGGATAAGATCGCCATTTTTTATTTTTGATATTGGTCCTGAGCTTGAAGCTTCGGGGCTCAAATGAATTGCTGCCGGGACTTTGCCCGATGCGCCTGACATTCTCCCATCAGTAATTAATGCGACTTTGATCCCTCTGTCCTGCAGTACAGACAAAATAGGTGTTAATCCGTGTAGTTCTGGCATTCCGTTGGCGATGGGGCCTTGAAATCTCACCACGATTATTGAGTCTGAGTCTAGCTCATTCTTTTTAAATGCATTTTTAACATCTTCTTGAGATTCAAAGACTCTGGCTGGCGCTTCGATTATTTGTTTTTCCATCGGAACAGATGAAATTTTGATGATACAAGTTCCAAGATTTCCGTCTAATTTCTTGATTCCGCCAGATTTTTGAAAAGGGTCAATCACAGGTCTTAAAATTTTTTCATTATGCGTTTTTGTGCTCGATGGCACATATTCTATTTTACCATCAACCAGTTTCGGTTCCTTGGTGTAAGTTTCTAAGCCTAAACCCATGATAGTTTGTACATCGTTGTGCAGATAACCATACTCTAAAAGTTGAGATATCATGTAGTTCAGTCCACCGGCGGCGTGAAAGTGATTAACATCTGCTAATCCGTTTGGATATATTTTGGCCATAAGAGGCGTTACACTCGAGATGTCATCAAAGTCACTTAGTTCGATTTTAATTCCAGCGGCTTTCGCCATTGCAGGCAGGTGCAGCACCAGATTAGTTGATCCTCCAGTAGCCATTAGCCCCACGATGCCGTTCACAAAAGCTTTTTCGTCTAAAATTTGGTAAGCTGGTGTGAAGTATTTTCCTAAACTAGTGATTTCCAGTGCGCGTTTAGTCGCTAACTTGGTTAATGCGGTTCTTAGAGGCGTGTTAGGGGGAACAAACGATGATCCAGGTAAATGCAAACCCATGAATTCCATAAGCATTTGATTTGAGTTTGCCGTTCCATAAAATGTACATGTTCCGGGGCTATGATAGCTTGCCATTTCGGCCTTCATTAATTCTTCTCGACTGATTTCTCCTGTGGCAAATTTTTGACGTATAATAGATTTTTTGTCATTTGGAATGCCTGAGGGCATTGGGCCAGCAGGAGCAAATACGGCTGGTAGAAATCCAAAAGTAGCCGCTGATATAACTAAGCCGGGAACAATCTTATCGCACACCCCTAAATATATAGAAGTATCGAAAGTATTGTGGGAGAGAGCAATTGATGCCGCTAATGCAATTACATCACGCGAAAATAGAGAAAGCTCCATGCCGGGCTGCCCCTGCGTGACACCATCACACATGGCTGGTACTCCGCCTGCTACTTGAGCTGACCCCCCGAATTCTCTAGCTGTTTTGCGAATGAGTTCAGGATAGCTTTCGAATGGCTGATGAGCGGATAGCATATCATTATATGCCGTAACAATCCCAATGTTTCCATTTGAAGTTTTAGAAAGTGATATTTTGTCTTTTGAGGTGCTCGCGTAAGCGTGCGCCTGATTTCCACAGGTTAAATGCGCTCGTCTTGGGCCTATATTTAGTTGATTTTGCATATTCTCTAAATATTTAAGCCTAGAATCACGAGACCGCAAAATTATCCGATTTGTAACTTCTGATACAACTTCGTTAATTGGCATCGTATATATCTCTAATAAATGTTAGCGCTAACAGCTATACTAACAGGTAACTTATGATAATATAAAACTCAAGAAAAAAGATAATAATTGTTATTAAATTTTAACAATTAAATTAGATAGTTGCCAAAGATAATTATATTAACTTTACTTGTCTTTATTTGATCGAAAAATGGAAATGCGTAGCATGACAGAATTTACCTTGCGACTTAGGGCTGGCGTTGAAACTAAAAAATTCCGCTATGGATATCCTTGGATCTACAGCAATGATATAATCTCTGATCGTCGTTCGAAAGCATTAATACCTGGTTCATTCTGTAAGTTGGTAGATTATGAGAAAAATCCAATTTGTCTGGTAACTGTTAATCCAAATTCAAAAATTTTTGCCAGAATAATGGATTTCAATCTTGAAGCCACTATCGATGCAAATTGGATTAAAGATAAGATTATGAAGGCATTATCTTTAAGGACAGAAATATTCAGAGACCCGTTTTACAGGTTAATAAACGCGGAAGCCGATGGCCTACCAGGATTGATTGCGGACCGTTTCAATAAGGTTGTAGTGATGCAACCAAATGCATTCTGGACTGAGAATATGTGTAAAGTTATAGCAAGATCAATCAAAGAAGTTTGCGAAATTGATGTTGTAATCAAAAATGCAGCTGGTCGTTCAAGAAGACTGGAGGGTTTGGATGATAAAAACTCTGTATTTTTTGGTGATATTCCAGAAGGAGCAATATCAGTCCCTATGAATGGAGCTATATATAAAGCTGATGTTATTTCAGGACAAAAAACTGGTCTATTTTATGACCAAAGGCAAAATCATAAATTTGTCGCCAGTTTAGCAGGTGGGAAAGCAGTATTAGATGTGTTTTGTCATGTGGGTGGTTTTGGTTTAGCAGCGATCGCTGCTGGAGCATCAAATGTTTCATTTGTAGATAGTTCTGCAAGTGCTCTTGAATTGGTTGGTGTTGGTGCTGCTGAAATGAAAAAATCAGACAGCATCAATACGATACGCGGTGATGCCTTTGCAGTGATGAAAGAGCTCGCCAACTCTGATCACTTTTATGATATAGTCATTTGTGATCCTCCAGCGTTTGTTACATCTCGAAATTCTCTTCAATCTGGTTTGAGAGCATACGAAAAAATGGCAAAGTTGGCTTCTAGTTTGATAAGGGAAAATGGAGTTCTGGTCCTCTGTTCATGCTCCCAACTAGCCGATTTAATAAAATTTAGAAATGCTTGCGTAAGAGGCATTGGTAGGGGAGGACGGCGTGGTAAATTGATTTATACTGGTTTTGCCGCAGCGGATCATCCTATGCATCTCCAACTTTTGGATAATTCATATCTTAAATCCTTGGTATTTAGATTATGAAGCTATTACTTGACGCATGCGCTCTGTACCCGACAGTAATTCGAAATCTACTTCTCGATGTTTCAGATGAACTAAGATGGGATTTAAATTGGAGTGAACGAATTTTAGAGGAGTGGCGCAGAGCATCCGCCAAAACCAATGCGGAAGCAGAAGTTCAAGCAGCAGCAGAAATTACGATGCTTAAGGTCAAATATCCGAAAGCTATAGTACATAACTTTGAAACCCATATCCCGAAATTATATTTACCTGATCAAAATGATGTTCACGTATTGGCTGCCGCTATTGAAAGCAATACAAACATTATAGTGACATTAAATCTGAAAGATTTTCCAAACTCCGAATTAGTAAAATATGGGATCAGAGCCGTGCATCCAGATGAATTACTTTACAAAGAAGCGCTTGATAACTTTGACCTTATATCAAATTTAGTTGGTACTATTCTAAATGATTTTAATAGCAGTGAAGCGAATAAAATAAATGAATATCGCCTTTTAAAAAAAGCAAACCTAAACAGACTCAGTAAATTATTTCGTTAGACACTTATTGGGCGCAAATTTATAAACAGCGTGATTATAAATAAGTAATCGATGCCAGAAGCTTACTTTAAAATTGATCTACCAGCATATTTTGCCAAACTTCCTAATTCCTCTTCGATCCTAATTAACTGATTGTATTTTGCTAAACGGTCAGATCGAGCAAGAGAACCTGTTTTAATTTGTCCACAGTTGGTAGCGACAGCTAAATCAGCAATAGTAGTATCTTCTGTCTCCCCAGATCTGTGGCTCATTACATTTGTATAATTCGCACTATGAGCCAAATCTACGGCCTCAAGTGTCTCCGTAAGTGTCCCTATTTGATTTACCTTGACCAACATTGAGTTAGCGCAGGATATATCAATTCCTTTCTTCAGCCTCTTAGGGTTTGTCACAAATAGATCATCTCCTACAAGTTGTATCTTGTTTCCCAGCTCGTTCGTTAATATTTTCCAACCTTCCCAGTCATCTTCCGACATACCGTCTTCTATTGAAACTATAGGATAGTCTTTAACCAGTTTTGCTAGGTAATTGGCATTTTCTTTTGAACTGAGAACTTTATTTTCTCCAGACAAATGATATTTGCCATCATGAAAATATTCGGTTGAAGCACAATCTAATGCCAAATAAATATCTTCGCCTGCCCTATATCCTGCTTTTTCAATGGACTTTAAAATGAAATCAAGTGCGTCCCTTGTAGAACTGATGTTTGGTGCGAAGCCGCCTTCATCGCCAACACTGGTCGATAGCCCTGCTGATTTTAATTCTGCTTTTAAAGTGTGAAATACCTCGGAGCCCATTCTAACGGCCTCTTTTATATTTTTGGCACCGATTGGCATTATCATGAATTCTTGAATATCGATAGGATTATCTGCATGTTCACCGCCGTTAATAATATTCATCATTGGCACTGGAAGTACTCTTGCAGATTCCCCACCAATATATCTAAAGAGGGACTGGCCACTGCAAATTGCAGCAGCTTTTGCAACTGCCAAAGAAATTCCTAAAATAGCGTTTGCACCAAGCTTGGATTTATTTTCTGTTCCATCTAATGCAATCATTTTATGATCAATATTTTCTTGATCTTTTGAACTCGTTCCAACAAGTGCTTTAGCCAGGTCATGGTTGACGTTTTCTATAGCTTTAGAGACGCCTTTTCCCTTAAAGCGTTTTTGATCATTATCACGAAGCTCAACGGCTTCGTGAGCCCCAGTTGATGCTCCGGAGGGAACCGCTGCACGACCCACTGTTCCATTTTCAAGTTTAACATCAACCTCTAAGGTTGGGTTGCCGCGACTGTCTAAAATTTCACGAGCTTTAATCTCAGTTATAGTATACATATTGGACTTTCGAGAATTGACAAATTTTTTGCTTAAGCCTTAGTCGAGCAATAACTGAAATACAATGTCCTTTAAAAGAATTATCAAACTATGTAAGTTATGCTTTCTTAATTGGCACACCGTAGAGTTCTAATTTATGACCTCGAAGTTCATATCCTAGTCGAAGAGCAATTAATTCTTGCAACTTTTCAATTTCATTATCGACAAATTCAATGACTTTGCCGGAGTTAATATCGATTAGATGATCATGATGTTCTCGGTCAGCATTTTCGTATCTTGCTCGACCATCGCCAAACTCAAGTTTATCCAAGATACCGCTTTCTTCAAATAATTTCACCGTTCTATAAACAGTTGCAATAGATATAGAGTCATCGATGGCGGAAGCGCGGTTGTAGAGCTCTTCTACATCAGGATGATCAAAAGTATTTTCTATTATTTCAGCAATAACTTTTCGCTGGTTGGTCATCCTTAGCCCTTTTATTTCGCATCGCTCTAAAATTGTCTCGCTCATAATTGCCTCTATTAGCGGTAAAAATCATAATTCATATGTATAAATTTCATTTTTACAGGTGGAAAATAAAATTGAAATATAATTTAAATTATTTTTAGTCATTATTTTTCTTACTCGCCAACAGAACAACCATTATTCTTATGTTCCACAAAAAGTAGCGGTTACCTTTTCATCTTCTTTTGGAGCTTTTGATAAATCAGATTTTTCTTTGTAATTATATGGATTTATCAGCGCCTCGTTGAGAGTGTGAAAAGGTTCAAAGTCGTCCGAAAGGGCCGATTGGATAGCCTTTTCAATATTGTGGTTACGAGGAATAATTGCGGGATTTGCTTGCCTCATAGTTTCCTTTGCCGATGGTATATTTTGAATACGATTATGCCATTTTTTTTCCCAAGTTAAATACGCCGAATTCTTCATAAATTCGAAAGGTTGATCATTGTTTGTAATTGTTGAGAAAAAGTTAGTAAAATCTGCCTTTTCTTCATCTAGAATTGTCATTAGTTCACTAATCAAATGTTTATCTTTTTGGACAGGCGTATCAATTCCCAATTTAGATGCAAATTTGATGTCATTCTGCTGGGACATATATTCCGATGTCTCATTGATAATCTCTTGAAACTCTTCCAGCGTATTCGTTTCATCTTGATGAAGTAGTAATAGAGCGCTAGCCAACTGAGCTAAATTCCAAATTATAATTTTTGACTGATTAATAAAAGAATACCTTCCAAAGTTATCTATTGAGGAAAAAACTTTAGAAGGGCTATAGTCGTCCATAAAAGCACAGGGACCATAGTCAATAGTTTCGCCTGAAATCAGACAGTTGTCAGTATTCATAACACCATGAATGAAACCTACTCTCATCCATTCTGCGACTAGTTCGGCTTGGCTCAAACAAACAGCCCGCAGAAAATCTGCAGTGCTTTTTGCATCGGGATAGTGCCGTTTAATTGAATAATCCAACAAAGTTTGCAAGTTACTAATATCTGATGTTGCGGAAAACCATTGAAAAGTACCTATTCTAATATGGCTTTTCGCAATGCGAGTAATTATCGCCCCTGGCATTTTCGCTTCTCGATAAACAGGTTCGCCCGAACTGACAATTGCAAGTGCACGCGTGGTAGGGATGCCCAAGTTGTACATAGCCTCACTGACTATATACTCTCTTAGAACAGGCCCCAACCAGGCCCTACCATCACCGCCTCTAGAATATGGTGTTCTACCCGAACCTTTAAGCGCTATGTCGTATCGCTCACCCTTTGTAGAAATTACTTCAGCTAATAGATGTGCCCGTCCATCACCAAGATCCGGGTTAAATTGTCCAAATTGATGCCCAGCGTATTTTTGTGCTATGGGGGTACCGTTCAGAGGAGAGTTACCGGAGAAAATATTTTCTTTTTCCACTATACTTTCGAATTTTAGTCCTAATTCCTCGGCCAGCTGTGAGTTCCACTTCAACAATTTGGGGACTGCCACTGGAGTTGGAGGTGTAACTGAGTAAAAACTTTCAGGAAGTTGAGCGTAGCTGCTTTTAAAATTATTCATTTATCTAACCGAAGCCTTAAATCGGCAATCGCCCTAATCGCTGCGTTAATAGGCTGAAAAACCTATCAGCCTCCAAGTCTCCGATAAAATAAGCGTTCGCCTTTCGGTCGGTTACTCGCCACCAATCTGCTACCGTCATACCCAACGTCAATTCTGATATTGTTTCTATCTCAACATTGATCTTTCGTCCTGAAAAGATTGTGGGATCGATCAAATATGCTATTACGCATGGATCATGCAGTGGAGCGCCTGCTGAACCATACTTTTCTTTATCAAACCTTTCAAAGAAATCTGTCATTTCTGCAACAGCTAATCCTACGGGAGTATCTAGCTGCCGAAATGCTTCATTTCTCTCACTTGTTACAAGGGCTTTGTGTGTCACATCTAAAGGTGTGACTACCAAATCAATTCCAGCTTCAAAAACAATTTTTGCTGCTTCAGGATCAACATAAATATTGAACTCTGCAGCAGGTGTTATGTTTCCAACTTCAAAATATGCTCCACCCATTAAAACAATTTGTTTTATTCTTTTCGTAATTCTTGGCTCCTTCAAAATTGCCGAAGCCACATTTGTAAGGGGCCCCAATGGGCATAAAGAAACAGTGTTTGCAGGCTCGTTCATAATCGTATCGATGATAAAATCAACGCCATGTTGTTCTTTTAAGGTTATCTTAGGTTCAGATAACTCAGGTCCGTCAAGGCCCGTTTTGCCATGAACATGCTCTGCAGTAACAAGTTTTCGTTTTAAAGGGCGATCGCAACCCGCATATACGCCGACATTAGGCTGTCCTGCCAATTCACAAATAATACGTGCATTTTTTTCGGTTAAAGAAAGAGGCACATTTCCTGCGACTGCAGTTATTCCCAGTACTTCAATTTCATCAGGGCTGGCGAGAGCAAGTAATATGGCCACAGCGTCATCTTGTCCTGGATCTGTATCAATTATAATTTTTTGAGCGCTCAACGTGATCTCCAAACAACGAATTATTTACGTATTTTCTTTGCTTTTTCCCATAAAACATCCATTTCGCTTAAGGAAGTGTCTTGGGGGTGTTCCCCTTTTTTTTCAAGCTCTGTTTCAATAAAATCAAATCTTTTTTTAAATTTATTATTTGTTTTTTTTAATGCGATTTCTGCATCAATATTCAAATGCCGACCTAAATTTACAAAAGTAAAAAGTAAATCTCCAAACTCCTCCTCTGTATGAGCTGAGTTTCCATCGGCTGCTGCATCAGCAAGTTCCCGTGCCTCTTCAATAATTTTATCCAAAACATTTTCATAACTTGGCCAATCAAAGCCCACGCGCGCTGCGCGTTTCTGAAGTTTTATTGCTCTTACTAAAGCAGGTAGGTTAACAGCCACGTCATCGAGTACTTTCCCTTGGTGTTTAGACTTTCTCTCTGCTGCCTTGATAGTCTCCCAATCCTCAATTTGTTGCTGAGAAGTTTTATTTACCTTGTCTTCTCCAAAGACATGTGGATGCCGGGATACCATTTTATCAGAAACTTCTCTAACGACATCGTTAAAGTTAAAATATTCTTTTTCCGAAGCTATCTGGGAATGATAAATTGATTGTAGTAGCAAATCTCCAAGTTCAGTTTTTAAATTGTCCCAGTCTTTTCTGTCTATTGCATCTACGACTTCGTATGCTTCTTCTATCGTATATTGGGATATACTTTCAAATGTTTGTTCTATATCCCAGGGACAGCCTTTTTCACGATCTCTCAATGCACGCATTATTTCAACCAAAGCCGCAATATTTCCATTTCTTTCATTTATAATTTTCTCATTAAAAGGCATTGCGTCCTCTTGGCTTTTTTTGTTTGATATACTTTGAACGTTTAAGTCGAAGGAGTCCAGATATCCCAATAGTTAATCGAATTGCTGCGTTTGACGCGGATATGAAAAAATGGCGAAGAAATATTCATCAAAACCCTGAGTTAGGTTTAGATTGCTATCAAACGGCCTCTTTTATTGAGGCTACACTACGTGAATTTGGCATTAGTGAAATTCATACTGGGATAGCACAATCAGGGTTAGTAGCTATCATAGATGGAAAAGAGAATGGTGATACTATAGGTCTTCGAGCTGATATTGACGCACTGCCGATGACGGAAACAACAAACTTAGAATATGCGTCAAATAACTCTGGATTAATGCATGCGTGCGGGCATGATGGTCATACGACAATGCTGTTAGGGGCTGCACGTTATTTAAGTGAAACTAGAAACTTTTCGGGCAGAGTTGCTTTGATATTTCAGCCTGCCGAAGAGAATGAAGGCGGTGGCCGCATAATGGTAGAAGAAGGTATTCTGGATCGATTTAACATTAAAAATGTGTATGCCATTCACAATACTCCTGATGTAGCCTTGGGAAAATTTTATACAATGCCCGGTGCAATTATGGCTGGCGCAGATAAATTTCATATTGATGTCGTTGGAGTTGGTGGTCACGGAGCCTACCCACATGATACTAAGGATCCTATAATAGCCGCAATTGGAATTGTTCAAACTTTGCAAACAATCGTATCCAGAAGTCGCGATCCAAATGATAAATTAGTGGTATCCGTAACTCAAATTCATGCTGGAAGTACGGATAATGTGACGCCAGAGAATACTTACATTAATGGTACTGTGCGTACCTTTGATAAAGTGGTGCAGGACATGGTAATAAAAAGAATGGAAGAAATCGTTGCAGGGCATGCTCAGAGTTTTGGAGTGGACTGCAAATTGAGGTATGAAAAAGGATATCCTCCAACTATTAACAATCCAGAAAATGTCGAAATGGCTGCGCTTGCAGCCAAAGATGTCTCAGGTGTAAGCATGGTGGATGATAACGCTGGGCAAGAAATGGGGGCGGAAGATTTTTCTTACCTCTTAGAAAAAAGACCTGGAGCTTACTTGTTTTTAGGTATTGGTGAGGCTGCGGGATTACACAATACAAATTATGATTTTAATGATGATGCTTCCGTCTATGGTGCATCATTTTTTGCACGACTGGTTGAAATATCACAACCTCTTGGGAGGTAAAATTGAGTTTAAAAGATGCAAAAAAGCAAGTAGATCAAGCATTTACAAGAGATAGTTATACAGGCCAATCCTATGAGAATGCTTTTGGTGGAGCTACCTCTTTCTTACGTTTAAAATATGCGAAAGAGCTTAATAATATCGACCTGGCAATCACTGGTATTCCATTTGATCAAGCTGTTACCAATAGACCAGGGGCTCGTTTTGGTCCAAGAGCAATTAGGGAAGCCTCAACTTTACAGCCATTTGATCCAATATACGGGTGGAACGATTTTGATCCAATTTCAGAACTGTCTATGGTTGATTATGGTGATTTAGCCTTTGATTACGCTAAAATAAGTGACTTTCCAAAGTGCTTAGAAGACCACATAACTGGAATATTAAGTAAATGTGAAGGGTGTATTTCGCTTGGAGGTGATCACTTTATTTCTTATCCAATATTAAGAGCTTATAGAAAAAAGTTTGGTAAGCCGCTGGCTTTATTACAGTTCGATGCTCATTCCGACACATGGCCTGATGATGACATGTATCGTATAGACCACGGTACAATGTTTTATAAAGCAGTAAAACAGGGGTTAATTGACCCAAAGAGATCCGTTCAGGTTGGAATTAGAACACATAATTCTGATACGATGGGCGTAAATATTATCGATGCGCGGGAAGTGTTTGAGATTGGTCCAAGTAAAACAGCAAACAAAATAAAATCTATTTTGGGTGATGCTCCCACTTATTTGACTTTTGACATTGATTGTTTAGATCCGGCGTATGCTGCCGGGACAGGTACGCCAGTATGGGGTGGGTTATCTTCTATACAAGCGTCGATTATCTTACGCGATCTTGCTGGTATCAACATGGTCGGTGGGGATGTTGTAGAAGTTGCTCCACAATATGATGTTTCGGGTGCAACAGCTGTCGCCGGAGCTCACGTGGCTCATGAGTTAATTTGCATTTGGGGATGGAATAAAAAACGTCGACCGTAATCAAGAATTAAGTAAGTTCTCAGTAAGAATTACCAAGTAATAAACTTGACCAATAATTTTAATAGATGCATGAGGGACTAATGTTGCCACTCGATCGACTTGACCAAATTGTCTCCCGTTTCCAGTTTCTGGAAGCGAAGTTAAATGGGGAACTTTCTGGCGCTGATATAGCAAAAGTATCTCGTGAATACGCTGAACTACGGCCTGTCGTGGATGAAATCATCGATTACAAAGGGCTATTAAGCGCACTAAAAGATGTTGAGGAATTACTTGCTGATCCAGATATGAAAGCGTTAGCTGAAGATGAACTTACCAATTTAAAAATAAAAATACCAAAAACTGAACAAAGTCTGCAGTTGGCATTACTTCCCAAGGACTCTGCAGATGCGCGCCCTGCAATTTTGGAAATACGCCCTGGAACTGGAGGAGAAGAGGCTGCCCTTTTCGCCGGTAACTTACTGAGAATGTATCAACGTTATGCAGAGATAAATAATTGGTCTTTTGAAATGATTGAAGAACAGCAAACTGAGTTGGGTGGAATCAAGGAGGTTGTTGCCCACATTAAGGGCGATGGAGTATTTGCTCGTCTCAAATATGAAAGTGGCGTGCATAGAGTGCAAAGAGTACCAGAAACTGAGAGTGGGGGAAGGATTCACACTTCTGCAGCAACTGTTGCCGTATTACCTGAAGCTGAAGACGTAGATATAGAAATAAATAATAATGACTTGAGAATAGACACCATGAGAAGCTCTGGGGCAGGGGGACAGCATGTAAATACGACAGACTCAGCGGTTCGTATTACTCATTTACCTAGTGGCATAGTCGTTACAAGTTCTGAAAAGTCCCAACACAGAAATCGCGAAATAGCTCTGCAAGTCTTAAAAACTCGATTATTTGATTTAGAGCGGCAGCGAGTAGATAGTCAGAGATCAGAAAGCCGAAAACTTCAGGTTGGATCTGGAGATAGATCGGAGAGGATCAGGACCTACAATTTTCCGCAAGGGCGGATGACAGATCATAGAATAAATCTTACTCTTTATAAATTAGATCAAATACTTGGTGGCGATTTGAACGAAATAATTGACGCACTTTTAGCAGATGCTCAAGCTAAAATGCTTGCAGAAATAAGCGAATGAAGTTGCGAGACTTATTAATAGCAAGTCAAGGTAAATTGAGTGAATGTGGTATAACCGACTCCGTGAGAGACGCTCGCTTGCTTTTGGCAGGCTGTTTAGACATACAGACATCGCAACTTAATTTGCTAGATGATAATTTTCTATCTAAAATTGTGGTTTCTAAATTTTGGAAAATGATAGACGAGCGCTGTAAAAGAAAACCAGTGTCTAAAATTCTAGGTTACCGATCCTTCTGGGGTAGAGATTTTGAAATTAATGAAAAGGTTTTAGACCCTCGTGGCGATACGGAAACGTTAGTTGAATTAATACTGGATTGTAATTTTGATACCTTGCTTGAACTTGGTACAGGAAGTGGTGCGATCGCTATTACAATTTTGGCAGAGTGCCCAGAAGCGAGTTGTGTAGCTACGGACATTTCCAAGGATGCTCTGGAAACGGCTTCTAGGAATTCTAAGACCTATGGTGTTGATGATCGTTTAAAGTTACTAGGTTCCAACTGGTTTCAAGAGATTAATGGAAAGTTTGATATAATCGTTTCCAATCCTCCTTATATATCTGAAGATGAATACAATGAGCTGAGCCCCGAAGTATATAGATATGATCCAAAAATATCATTAACACTTGGGGGAGATGGTCTGAATGCATATCGCATCATAACTTCTCAGGCTCGTGATAAGTTGACCAAAAATGGACGTGTTTTTCTTGAAATTGGGTACAAACAGGCGCTGGCTGTAAAGTATCTTTTAGAAAAAGCTGGTTTTGATGAAATTAGAATCCACAAGGATCTAAACTCAAAAGATCGTGTTTTATCTGCTACAGTATCTTAAGGTGCATTATGATCACAAAGGGTAGTTTTGTTTAAATTTTTATATTTCTGCTTGAAAGTATATCAATTAGTGGTGTAATAAGAAATTGAAAAAAAATGCGAATGAAAGCATTCTGTTAAATTCACACATCATATAACCCACACTTCTATACATATTGATGTAATTTATGACTAAGCAAATATAGGGCTAAACAGCTTAAATGAGATCACCAAAATCACGCTCGCGTTCTAACAAGAACCGCAACCGTTCTGTAGGAAATATTATTAATCGAGTTTTTGATAGTTCCGGGCCGGAAGGTAAGGTGCGAGGCACGCCACAACAGATCATTGATAAGTACAACCAATTAGCCAGAGACTCACAATTATCGAATGATAGGGTTGCGACAGAAAACTTTCAGCAACATTCAGAGCATTATGTGAGACTGTTGGCAGAGGCGCAACGGGAGATGGATGCGCGAAGGGAACAACAAGATAGAGAAAATAAGGAGCGTCATGCGGATCGAGAAAGGGAACGGCAGTCAAGACCCTCCAGCGATAACGGTACATCTGACGCGGTACAAAATGCTGTAAATAATGATGGCAATAATTCCTCGGAAGGAGTTTCTAGCCGGCGCGATAGTGAACCTAGTGGCGAAATTGATGATCTAAATCATCCAGCAAAGAAAAATAAAAGTGGTAAATCTCGTAATGGTAGAAGTCGAACTAGCGACCAAAGTAACACTGAGAATTCCCGCGGAGATCTTTCAAGCGGAGATGTTCCATCTGTTGAGGCGGCTGAATAGCGATTATTTAAAAACCAAATCTAGCAAACCGTTACTTTCTAATTAGAATTTGAGACATAGCGCAATACTCTTGAACTGTAATGTTTTCTGCCCTTTTGGTGGGTAATATACCAATGGAAAATAGCCCTTCCTCAACGTTTATAAAATGGCCCTTCAGTGCTCCTCGTAACATCTTTCTGCGCTGATTAAACGCTTTCGAAACTACAAATTCTAACTTATCTACTTCAGCCGGGAATTTCGGTTCGTTTAAAGCTTCAAAATGCACAACTGCGCTTTCTACTTTTGGTGGAGGTGTAAATGCTGTCGCAGGAATATTGAAAGCGATTTTTGTATTACAACGCCACTGAGACATCACTGATAATCTTCCGTATGCTTTGCTTCCTGGACGGGCAACTATTCTATTTGCAACTTCTTTTTGAAACATTAATGTCATGCTTTGCCAGAAAGAAGGCCAATTTTTAGAATTTAACCATCTTACCAAAAGCTCTGTTCCAATATTGTAAGGTAAATTTGCTATAATTTTAATTGGATCAGTAAGATATTGTGTAACATTCATGGATAAAGCATCACCCTGGAGCAATCTTAATCTACCTGGAAAAAGTGATTGAATTTCCTCTAGTGCTGCTATGCAACGGTTGTCTTTCTCAATAGATACTACCTGCCTTGCACCTTCATTGAGCAAGCTTCTTGTTAGTCCACCCGGTCCAGGGCCAATCTCTAAGACATCGGACTGCTTTAGATTACCAGCATAGCGAGCTATTTTTGATGTGAGATTGAGGTCGAGTAAAAAATTTTGTCCCAGGGATTTTTTCGCGCGGATTTCATATTTGGAAATTATATCTTTAAGCGGGGGAAGATTATCCATCCTTACACTTTCGAGACAGTGACACTGCCATTTTTATAGCGTTTATGGTTGAAGTTTCATCAGCAATATTTTGTCCAGCAAGATCAAAGGCTGTGCCATGATCTGGTGAAGTGCGGACGAATGATAGACCTAAAGTTATATTTACTCCTTCCTCAAAACCAATTGTTTTCAGTGGTATAAGTGCTTGATCATGGTACATTGTAATAGCCACATCGTATTTTGCTCTAGCAGCTGGATGAAACATAGCATCAGCAGATAGTGGCCCAATAATATTTATAGAGCCTTGTAAATTACGAATTGCCGGAATTAAAATTTCCTTTTCTTCGCGGCCCAATTGCCCATTTTCCCCCGCATGCGGATTTAGTCCCGAAACAGCTATAACGGGCTCTGAAATATTAAACTTTTCTTTCATCGCTTTGTTTGTAATTTTAATTGTCTCACTTAAGCCTGCTACAGAAAGAGAGCAGGGAACTTCTTTCAGAGGTATATGAATAGTTGCTGGGACAACTTTTAACTTTGAGCAAGCTAACATCATTACTGGAGTATCAATATTATCTAAATGTGCTAAAAATTCAGTATGCCCAGGATACGGGAAGTGTGCACCTGATTTCAAAACATCCTTATTTATTGGGCTCGTACACAAGGCCGTCGCTTTACCATTAACCACTAAGTTCACTGCTTTTTTAATGACGCTTATAATATCACCTGCATTTTCAGGCTGTGGCTGACCAACTTTAAGCGAATTTGAGAACTTGTGGGCTAAGACTGGCAATGCTTCGCTGAAAACTTCTGAAGCCTCTTCTGGATGTTTTATTGGTTGCCAAGGTATTCCATTATTTGGCAAGTGTAGTGGGTCTCCCACCCAGAAAAAATTACAATCTTTATCCCTTTTGAGAGAAGTCCAGGATTTTTGTATCACCTCAGGACCAATGCCAGAAGGATCCCCACTAGTAATTACTATAGTCATTTAATGACTATCCTTGCATTATCCTTTAAGGTTTCTAAAAAACTTCTTGCTAAATGCTTAAGACGATTGGTTTGAAGAACATTTTTATCTTGTTCAAGAGTTTGAGCTGTAGAATTTAATTGATTATTTCTTTCACACATTATTACGAGTTGTGATTGACCATCTGCAACAATTATTTCGGATTCATTTTGATCTAAATTATCTAATACTGGGACAAGAGTATTAGGTATTTCATTAGATAAAAGTTTTTTTCTAGTTAACGTAACTTCGGTTTGGCCTCCTATTATTGCCTCTAAATCAGAGCAATTGTGAAAATTATCTTGAACAAATGATAGGTATTTTAAATCCGATTTCACTTTAATAAAGTCTAGTAACTCGAGTTGAGTTCTATCGGTTTTTATTTCACGTATATCCCTTAATTGAAACAATGCTATCGCCTTTGTCAACATTATTGGTTCAGTTACTTGCCCTGGCGAAAGTCCAAGTATTAAGGGTTTTATAATTCCTGGCAATCTGTCGAAGTTTTGCCATTTTACTCTACCACCAACTGTGGCAGTGGGTGCTTTCGAATATTTCTGAGCAGCGTTTGAAAACTCTTCTGTAGATTTGATTTGTTTTAATAGATTGGCTAAATTTTCTTTTTCGCTGCGATCATCTTTTGAAAATGGTATAATTATTTCGGTCAGCAAAACTTGGATCGTATCCTCAAATTTAGATATGCTTTTTGCCCTTTGTAATTGCAGGTTTGAGACAGAAGATTGTGCACCAAACTTTTTATTTACTAGCTTCTGCCAAATTACTTCTGTTTCGACATACGATCGAAATGTATCTGGGTAGATTTCTAGTCGTTTTAATTCTTTGTTGAATTCTTTCACAGTTAAATTTGCTCTCGATGCAAAACGTTTTAGAGCATCCTCAATTTCAAAATCAGACGCACTTATGTTTAATTTTTGTGCCTCACTTTGCTTTAAACGTTCTTCAATGAGTTGTGTTTGAGCGAGTTCGCTATGGTTACCGGTAAATTTTAGTGCTCCTAAGAATTTGGCCCTTTGATCAAGTTCAAATTGTGTTATCACAGAATTGTTTACTTGTATTTTAGCTGCAAGTAAGAAGTTTGCCTGAGCTTTGCTTTCTGAAAATGCATAAAGGCATAAAAATATTAAGCTGAATATGAAACTTCTATTTAGAGCCATCAAAATACCTAATTAATATGGTCATTTGCAACTATTCTTTGTAAAGTTACTTATAGATCCTGTGCTAAAGCCTTTTAAGCTGATTGCAAAGCTAAAATTGGTGGTAGGTGGGGAAGTGCCTTCCTGCGAATAGCGTCTATCCATCTCTAGATTTACCATGACGCATTGATTTTGATATGATAATCCAGCACCGAGCATTGCAAGATGAGACTCTATTTCGTCATATCTTAAATTGGAACCCAACTGCCAATTATCATTAATTTCGTATCCTGTTTTTAGGGTCCATTCTTCGATTGGATTAAGACGGTGTTCTTCAATGTCCCGTTGCAAAAAACTATAATTAGTGTCTAAAAATATCGCCTTATACTTAAAACCAGCATTAAAGTCAGTCTTCTTCATGTGAAATTTATTATCTATTAATCCCTGGAAGGAAACATAAGAGGCATAGGGTAGAAATAGTTGGGCCGCTAAGAAAATATCTGATTTTTCCTCTCCAAGTCCCGAACTATTAGTAAAACCTGGTTCTTCGGAGAACCTTATTACCTGTCCAAATGAAAATTCTCCTCCGGTTATATTTGTATTTGTATGATAATTGTATCTCAAACCGTAAGCACCATGAAGTCCAGTTTCAAATTGATCTGATGCTGAATATCTCGAAATTGAGAAAAGATTTCCCATATCAAACTCGGTATTTTCACTTTCATCTACATAAACAATTGCCTTTTTTCGTTCTCCCCAAGCGATTTGAGCCATGGGTTCTATCAAGTGGGTTGCTTTATCAGACTTGGATATCAATGGCAGTCTGAAGTATGTATTAGCACCAATACTATTAAGAACTTCTAAATCATTTAATCTGCTATCATCAACTGCAACAAAAATGTCTTGATTAAGATTTAAACCGCTTCCGTACTCTAAACCCCATTTACTAATCATAGAATTACTCCAACCCACTTGGTTTGCAAATCTGGCCGTATCTCTGCCTACGATGTCTTCAGATCCCTTACGCCAACTTCCAACTAATTCGCTTTTAAAGCTTAATGAGCCAGGAATTATTATTTGACCAAATGTTCTATCGTAATAATAATTCGTTGTAAGAGTTAGATTATCTTTATCTTCTGCGTACAAAGATTGAATTACACCAAGTGAGGTCTCAAAGAATCTATCTTGTTTTACTTTAGAATAGGTAAGTCCAGATGATAATTCATTTCGCGCAGAGTAGCCGTAGTCGCCGAGATAAGCGCTGTCCGATACGCGCTCAACGGTATAATTTAAAAAATATCCATTTTCTAAATTAAACTCTCCATCAATTGAAAGGTATCCACGAAATTGATTGTCACCCAAAGTATCACGTGTCAGAGCGCTATCTAAAATTAAGTTGCCTTTTGAAAAAGCCTGTCTATAACGCGTTTCGATTGTATTGGTTTGTGATGTTAAAAAAGTAGTAATGGTTACATCTTTATCTACATCTAAGGGAATAAAGAAAGGTAACTTTACTCCAAAATCTAATCTTGAATTCGATAAAAATTCTGGTGCTAAAAATCCAATAGCCCGTTTTGCCGATGGATCTGGTATGCTGATGTAAGGAGTGTAAAAGGCTGGAAAGCCCAAGATCTCTAAAGAGGCATCATAAAAATAAATTGTTTTGAGTTTCTTATCATGGGATACCTTTTTTGCTTTTATAAGCCAAAAAGGTGTTTCGTTTTCGCAGGTCTTGCAAGATGTAGCAGTTACGCGGCTAAAATCACTATTTTGATTACCTGCGTACTTTAATTTTTCAGCAGTAATTTCTAATTGATTTCTCAATATTACACGAGCTTCATCCAAGATAGCTTGTTGTAAGCCATTTTCAAAATTTGCATTTTCAGCTTTGGTTTCGCTTCCGCTGCTATCGATTAAAGAAAGTGGACCTTTTACTGAAAGTGTATCAAAATCTCTCTGATAAAATATTTCTTGAGCTTTCAAAATATTGTCATTGTGGTAAATTTTGACATTACCTTTAGCTGATAAATTTCCCTTTGCATCTATTTCTATAATGTCGGCAATGATTGAAGCGCTTTTGATGAAGTTGTCATTTTTTGCCAGTGCCAAAAATGGAATTAAGGTCAAATACAACAAAAAAAGATATTGTCGCACTATCCTTCCTCGCGGTTAAGAAACAATCCAAGCGATATAAATAAAGCTGCAAAGGAGGGCCCCCAAGCAGCGATGAATACTGGAAGCTGTCCGTTTGTACCAAGAATTAATACAAAGTTTTTTGAATAAAATAATAGAAAACCAATAAGTACTGCCATCAACACATTTAGACTGGTACCTCTAGCCCTGTAATGATGCATACAAAAAGCGGCCGATATCAACATCATTGATAGGAAAAAAACTGGTTTCGCAAGTTCGCTTTGCAGCCAAACTGAATATCTCTTAGCTGAGAAGCCAGCTTGTTCTAACTGTTCAATAAATTCTAAAAGTGACCACACACTAATTGTGGATGGATCACCGAACCGATCGATAATTTGTTCTCTTTTTAAGGAAGTAGGAATTTCAACTATTTTAAATTCTTTTGCATTAGATTGAGCATTTACTCCAAACTTAATTGGCCATATTATTGAATTATTAGCAATCCACTTGTTATCCATTAGAGTAAGTATTTTTGCTTCGATCCTTTGAACTGGAAGCTTTTTTTCGTTTAATTTTATTAAGGTGACGTCGTAAAGCACTGTTGCGTCTGCGTTTGCCCTCTGGGCACGTATCACAGTATGACCGGTTTCATCTGCCTGTCTTAGCCATAAACCTTCATTACCTATGGAAATTGTGGTTTCTTGTCCGTCAACGATTTTAGCTTTTACATCTGCATATCGTTTGGAGGTGGAGGCAACTATTGGGTTAAAAAACCCAATAGTCAAAACGCCTATTAAAAATGATAAAATGGCAGGCGTAATAAGCATTGATAATGATGATTTTCCTGCTGCTCTGAAAACAATCAATTCAGAATTACGGGCGAGAGATAAAAAAATCCATGCTGAACTTATAATTATTATCAGGGGGAATACTTGATATACGGATCCTGGCAGATTCAATACTGCTAGAAAAAATACCTCTATAAAATCAACACTTTCAGCAAACTTTCGGAGTTGTTCAATCAAGTCAATAAGGAACATAAATATAATAAAAATACTTAAAGTTAGTAAAAAATTTTTAAGAAATTTACCTGCAAAATATATGTGAAGCAGCATCAGACGATCTCGCGTGATTGTTTTTTATTGCCTATTAACTTTTGATTTGAAGCAAGAAAAATTAGAAAACTGAAAATAGAAAAACCAATTAAGATTGGCATATACAAAGCTAGCCAATTTTCTTCAGACTTTAACATTAGTGTATTTGCGTAACTTTCTGATATCTTTATAAAAATTAAAATAATAATGCCTAAGAAAATTTGTTTTGATGTGCCAAATCTTGAGTAACTTCCTATCATAAGAGTGGAAAAGCCAATTAAAGCTGCAACCAAAGCTAAGAATGGTGTCAATGTGCGCGAGTGAAACTCTTCAAGGACTTTCGTAGGCGATGTGTTTGACATTATCGAAACTAATTTATGGTTGCTAAAAAGTTCAAAACTTGAGTAGGTAAGAAGAAGTTTTGATTTTACAAGCCGCTCCTTAACTGACCAAGAAGACAAGTCGTAAGATAAATCTTGGAAATGTGTGGTCGAAAGGTTTTGACTTTTTACATCATAATTTTGTACTATACCTTCTTCGAGAACCAACATTGGGTTGTCATTATCCTTTAGTAGCTGGCCTGATTTTGATGTTATTATAATCTCTTGGCTTTCGTTGCGCTCGTCTAAGACGAATACATCTTCAATTATGCCGGTGCTTGACATACCTCCGATATAGAACGTGATACCGTTTTGTGGGTGAATAAAACTTCCAACACGAAGCAATTTGGCATTGAGTGATGCAGCTACTTCGTTTTGTCTTTTTAGGAGAATTTTGTTGGATGTAGGAATTAAATAATGAGAAATTACTAACAAAATCATTGTTACTATTAATCCAAATAAAAAAATTGGTCTGGACAACCTTAATGGACTGAAACCAGTCGCTTGCATTATAGTCAATTCACTGTCGTTTTTGAGTCTGTTAGTCACAAATATAGCCGCTGCAAATGCTGCTAATGGAGCTATTATTGGTATAATTGGAGGAATTGTTAAAATAGAAAATTCTAAAAATACGAGAAACGATTGACCATCGCTTATCAATTTATCAAACAGAGCGATAGCTTTGTTGATCCAATATATCAAAAGCAAGATGAGGGAGAAAAATCCAAACATCAAAAAGTATTGAGTCAATAAATATCTGTCAAATCGTGACACAGCTTTATGTTACATCCTGAAAGTGGTAATTGTACATAAACAAAAAATGTTTATAGCGAAAAGTGTTAATTAAAAAAAATATCATTTGATAGGAATTTAAAAAAATATGAAAACTATAAAGCCATTGAATTTGGAAATTATAGAGACAGATTTGGATTGTCTGAGCACAAACGAGGGTATTCTAATTGTTCTAATAACTCCTGAGGGAGTGATGGATCCTGCTGCTCGACGTGTGAATAAATTAACCAGAGGTTCTTTGTCTCGTTTGATAAGCTCCAAGAAATTCAAAGATGCTGATATAGGTCATTTATTTCAAATAAATTTTCCAGATCGGTGTGCTGCCGAGCGAATTTGTGTTCTTAAGATTGGACGACGTTCATCAAAAGCCACTGCAAGGAAGGCGGGAGTAGCAATTGCTAAAATGAAAGGTTCTGTGGAAATTCTTTTGGCTCTTGGTAATTTTCCTAATTTAATTGAACTTTGCAAAGGGGTAATGCTCAGGGAATATACGTTCGATATTCATAAAACGGAACTTCCTATCAAGTTGGAGGGGTCTTTTAAAATAAAAATTATGCATAATAACCCGGAAACACTAACTGGGGAGTTACTTGAGGCCAAAGCTATACGGGACGGTGTTTTTCTCACAAGAAATCTGATAAATGAACCTTCGAATATTCTTACAACTGAGGAATTTGCCAGCAGGCTTAAAGAGCTTTCAAAATTGGGAGTGACAGTTGAAATTTTGGAAGAAGACGACCTTCATGATCTTGGAATGAATGCGTTTCTAGGAGTTGGTCAAGGCTCTCCAAGTCCCTCTAAATTAGTAGTAATGAGTTGGTCAGGGGTAGCAAAGGATGTTCCTCCACTTGCACTGGTAGGAAAAGGAGTGGTTTTCGATACTGGTGGTATTTCTTTGAAGCCGGCTGGTGGCATGGAAGACATGACAATGGATATGGGTGGTGCAGCAGTAGTTGCTGGTGTCATGACAGCATTGGCAAAGCGAAAATCTCCCTCAAATGTTGTAGGTATCGTTGGTCTAGTTGAAAATATGCCATCTGGAACTGCGCAACGCCCAGGAGATGTAGTTAAATCAATGAAGGGTGATACTATTGAGGTTATAAATACTGACGCAGAAGGTCGTTTGGTTCTTTGTGATGTTATGTGGTATGCACAAGAAAAATACAAACCCTCAGCAATGATTGATTTAGCTACTTTGACTGGAGCAATAATTGTGAGCCTTGGACATGAAAATGCTGGCCTATTTTCAAATAATGATTGGCTTTGTAAAGCCTTATTAAAAGCAGCAGAGTTAGAAAATGAAGGTGCTTGGAGAATGCCCTTAGGTAGTCCTTACAGTAAACTTTTAAAAAGTAGAGTAGCGGATATAAAAAATGTTGGAGGGCGGGCAGCTGGTTCGATTACCGCTGCGGCATTCTTAGAGAAATTTGTTAAACCTGAAATTCCTTGGGTTCACATAGACATTGCAGGTGTTGCGCAAACAAAATCTGAGTCCGAACATGCACCGGCTGGCGCCACGGGCTGGGGTGTAATGACTTTGGATACTCTGGTAAAAAATAATTTTGAGGAACCTTAATTTGAGTGAAGTTTATTTCTACCATGTCACTAAGCAAACAGTAGAAAGTGCTCTTCCACTATTGCTTACTAAAGCTGTAGAGACTGGTTGGAGTATATTTATTAGGGTCAAAAAGGATATAAATCTAAAATCATTTGATGATGCGATTTGGGCTGCCCAACCAGATAGCTTTCTACCTCATGCGGTCTTGGGTTCACAAAATGACGACAAATGTAATATTTTATTAGGAACTGAAGATCACGATAGTTCGCGTTTAGATTTTCTTGTTTCGGTAAATGGAGCTTCTATTTCTGCAGAAGAAGTGGCTGAATATAAGCGGTGTGCGCTACTCTTTGATGCTAAAGACGTTGAAGAAATGTCGACTGCTCGAGAATTATGGGTAGAATTTACCAATGCGGGTATTCCCGCAAAATACTGGTCGCAAGAAACAGGAGTATGGAGTCTCAAAAAAGAAAACTAGCTCTTAGTTTAGTGATAGATTTACATTCGAAGGTAAAGATTGTTGTTTTGGATTTCGACACTGGTAAATTTGCTAAGAAAAGACATCCCCAGTAGCGATTGTCTCATTACTCCTTCATTAATATATGCAAGGATATTGGTATCGGCATATTGCCCAATTTTAATCGATCGCAACCTAATTGGCGCAGTTTTCACTACGCCATTTGCTGTACCAGATTTTCCCCAAAATATCAATTTGGATAGATCATAATTTATTTTCGTAGCGTCTTTTTTTGTGAGAACAATATGTGTAGCCCCAGTATCAATTAGAAATTCTAGTTCAACGCCATTCACAAGAGCGGTTGTATGAAAGTGCCCGTCATCATTCATTTTAATTACTATATCAGAGCCATTATTTATTGTAGCTAAGGGATTTTGCCACGTCATATCTTGCCAAAAACCATATCCTGCAACGAAGCAAGAAAATATGATCACCCATGCAGCGGCTGATTTAAAAAATTTTGATAAATTATCGCGCATGTTTATGAGATATGAACTCAACAGTAATATAAGAATAATACTTAAAAATATAAGTTTTTGATTTTCCATTAACTTTCGGCGCCAAATATAATTTAAATACTAGTACTGGTTAAAGTTGTGAATTCCATCCATTATGAATTGAGTAGCCAAAGCGGCAAGTAGCATTCCCAAAATACGTGTTACCACATCTATGAAAGTAGGAGAGAGATATTTGTTAAAATATGTGGTGGCAGAGAAAAATAAATATGTAGCAACCATCGTTGAAAAAATTATGAGGGCTAGTTCAAAAGAACCAAAATAACCGGTATGTGTCTGCGAAAGTAAAATAACGGTGGCAATTGATCCTGGCCCAGAAATTAACGGTACTGCTAAAGGAAAAACAGAAGGATCATCATGGCTAGCTAAAGTTTCATTGCCTTGTGCCTCGCGGCGTTTTTTACGTTTTTGAAATAACATTTCCAAGGCGGTTAAAAATAATAAGAGGCCTCCAGCAATACTGAAAGCCGGCATGGAAATTCCGATGAAGTTAAGTATTATTTCACCAAAAATTGCAAATAATAATAAAATGCAAGAGGCAACGATAACAGATCTTCTTGCTACAATGCGACGTTCTTTTGTGGACAAACCTTGCGTTAACGAGAAAAAAATTGGTGTTAATCCGATTGGATCAACTATCACAAAAAGTGTAACGAGAGAGGTTATGAGCAATGTTGTTTCCATGTCTACTCACTTAAATTTGCAGTTAACGCCTTATCTAAGGTTTTTTGTGATTTCTCCCAAATTTCCTCTGCTTTTCTTAGTGCTTTCCGAACCTCAGCATATTTTGCATTCCAGCGGATAAGCTCCTCTTTCTGGTTATCGGAATAAATTTCTGGGTCTGCTAACTTTATGCTTATTTTTTCTTCCATTGTGAGCAGTTTCTCAACCCTTTCTTCTGATTTCTTAACAACACTTCTAAATCCTGCTAGTTGATCTTGAGTGTAGAATTGTTTTATTGTTTTGTTGCTTCTTGCTTGTTCGCTGTTTTTTGCTGAGCCACCTGAAAGAAGGGATTTTCGATATGTTTCTAAATCATATTCATAGGCATTTACGCTTCCATTTTTTGCAAGCCACAATCTGTCGACTACTAACGACAACAAATGAATATCATGGGAAACAATAATAACAGCTCCAGAATATTTCGTCAGTGCTTCGACCAAAGCTTCTCTACTTTCAATATCCAGGTGATTGGTGGGCTCATCTAAAATAAGAAGGTGAGGAGCGTCCAGAGAAGCCAGTAAAAGTGATAATCGTGCCTTCTGTCCCCCTGATAAGCTTTTAACCTGCGTATCAGCTTGCTCTACTGAAAGTCCAAATCCGTCTAATCTAGCTCTAATCTGGCCCTGTGTTTCAGATGGCCGTTCTCGTCTAACATGATCGATTGGAGTTTCATTTAAGATTAATTCATCTACCTGATGCTGTGCAAAATATCCAATTCGCAATTTGTTCGAATGAATAATTTTTCCAATCTGCGGTTTCAATTTATTAGCTATCAGTTTTGAAAGGGTCGATTTGCCCTCACCGTTCTGCCCAAGTATGGCGATCCGGTCGTCTTGGTCTATTCGTAGGCTTATGTCATTTAAAACTGTTTTTACTCCATAACCCACTGAGGCACTCTGAATATTTACAATGGGAGGAGATAATTCCTCTGGTTGTGGAAATTCAAATTTTCTTAGTGTTGCCTCACTGGAAAGTGAAATTGGCTCCATTTTGGAAAGCATTTTTAATCGAGACTGAGCCTGTTTTGCTTTGTCAGCTTTATAACGAAACCGATCCACATAAGACTGAAGGTGTTGGCGCCTTAAATTTTGTTTTTTAACCTCGGCTTCTTTGTGTGCTAGTCTGGCGGCCCTCGTTTTGGCAAAAGTTTCATAATTTCCAGTGTAAAGTTGAAGTTCCTTGTCTTCGAGGTGCAAAATTGAGTTTACAGAGCTATTTAGCAAGGCCCGATCATGGCTGATAATTATGACAGTACTTGGGTATTGTGATATGTAAGATTGAAGCCATATCGTCCCTTCTAGGTCCAAATAGTTACTGGGCTCATCAAGTAAAAGTAGCTCCGGTTTTGAGAAAAGGACCGCGGCGAGAGCAACCCTCATTCTCCATCCACCGGAAAACTCAGAACACGCCAGTTTTTGCTTATGCTTATCAAATCCTAACCCATTTAAGATTGTAGAGGCGCGCGCTTCTGCCGACCAAGCGTCTATATCGGTCAATCGTGTTTGAATTTCGGAAATTTTTAAGGGATCTTTTTCTATTTGGGCTTTTTGAAGTAAATCAGTTCTCTCTTGGTCTGCAGCCAGTACAGTATTTATCAAAGTGATACTATTGCCCGGAGCCTCTTGAGAGACGCCCCCTACACGCAAATTTTTACTTAACTTCAGGTTGCCATTATCTAAAGTAATTTCTCCGTAAATTAATCGGAATAGAGATGTTTTGCCCGTTCCGTTTCGTCCCACGAGACCTACTTTATGACCATTCGGTATGCTTACTGTACTATTTTTGACCAAGGTCCGGCCTGCAATGGAAAAGGATATATTTTCGAAAGAAATCATGTCCTGATCTCATACAGTATTAGCGTAAAGAGACAAGCTTTGTTAAAAACTAGTTAGGTTCCTTTTTTAAATTCAATTTCTACTCTATTTAAAACAAATTTTTCTAAAATTGTTTTGCTTTTGAACTAACTTAAACCAATAAACGCTTTGTATAGCAAAAGATGTTACTTTTGATACATAGCCACTTTTCAAATCAATTGTGTCGTGTTAAGCGCGCCACTAGTTTTCCATTCTGTAAAATAGTGATCTCATTTAAAAGGATAATATCATGGCAATAGAACGTACCTTAAGTATTATAAAACCCGATGCCACAAAACGAAATCTCACTGGCAAAATCAATGCTAAGTTTGAAGAGGCAGGCTTAAGAATTATTGCTCAGAAACGGATACACCTATCAAAGGATCAGGCTGGAGTGTTTTATGAAGTACATGCTGAGCGTCCCTTTTATGACGAACTATGTGATTTTATGGCTTCCGAACCAGTTGTTGTTCAGGTTCTAGAGGGCGAGGGAGCTATACTTAAAAACCGCGAAGTAATGGGCGCAACCAACCCTGCAGAAGCAGCAGAAGGAACTGTACGGGCTGAATATGCCGAGAGCGTTGGTGAGAATTCAGTGCATGGTTCAGATGCGCCAGAAACAGCGGCAGCTGAAATTGCATACTTCTTTGCGGGTTTGGAACTAGTTGGTTGAGCCAACAAAGTTTGATGCAAATGAACAAATAGTGCGAGTGGCATATTCGAAAATATCATCTGATACTGTCATTGCTACTCGTATATGTCCAGCGGAACTAATGCCGAAACTTTCACCCGGCATCACTGCTATATTCTTGGCATTAAGTAGTGCCTTTGAAAACTCGATACCATTTAATCCACTTTCACGGATATCAAGCATCAAGTACATGCCCCCTAACGACGGACATATTTTTACACTAGAGAATTCTCTAATAATTTTTTGAGCAATTTTTCGGCGCCTTTTGAAGGGCTCTGCAACAATTGCTTCGATTTCAGGCATTTGAGTTAGTGCATATAAGCCAGCATCTTGAATAAAGCCCGCAACACCATAATTCGTGTTACAAGCTAAATCTGCCAATTTTTCAACTACTTGTTCCGGCGCAACTACCCACCCAAGTCTACTGCCGGTCATCGCATGACTTTTGGACATAGAACCAATGACAGCTGTTCGATTTTCCATATCTGCAAATGAACGTATTGAAATGTGCTTACCTTCCCAAATTTGAGTATCATACACTTCATCAGAAATGATCCAAAGATCATTTTTGATGGCTACTTTCGATATAGCGAGCAACGTATGCTCATCATAAATCATTCCAGTAGGATTATTTGGTGAATTTATAAGTAAAGTTTTAGCCCCTTTAGCTTTTGCATCTAATTCTTCAGGTGAAGGAATGAAATTTTCCTCTGGATTAGTTTTAACTGTTCTAAGATTTAAACCAGCACTTCGGAGAGTTGTAGGGTAGGTAGCGTAGAAAGGATCAATAATGAGACCGGTATCTCCCTGATTTGCCAAGGCAACATGCGCCGCAAAAAGACCAGCCTGACCGCCAGGAGTTATAATCACATTGTTTGCAGAGGTATAAACTCCAGTCCGCCTCTGAACTCTATTTGCAACTTCTTTTCTTAAAGCGCTCGTGCCCGGAACACTCGCATATCCAGTATTCCCATTTTGCGCTGACTGATTCATTGCCTCCAATATTAATGAGTGGGTGGTATCATCGTGCTCGCCAATTGTTAGCTCGATAATCTCTGCGCCATTCAGCTTCATTTCGCGTGCAAGGTTAAAAATTTCCCAACCATCGTCCTCAAGCCCTGTGATAGAAATAACACGATCTGATAAATGTGGCATAATCTCACTCTGAAAACTTGGTCTATCTATTTATACCAATGGCCATTACCGCTATTAATTGTCAAACAAATAACTTATTTGTAGAAAGATAATTGAATAGAATTCCATTTTCATCTTCGAACACTTATAAATTTTATAATTGAATTTGAGCTAATTCGATTTTGGATCTGTAGAAAACTATAAAGGTGTTCGTGAAGCAATATGCAAGTGTTCATATGTTCAAAATAAAGCTGCATAACTCCAAAGTTCGAAAAAAAGAAATTTTTGAACCGATAGACCCGAGTAATGTACGGATGTATTTGTGCGGTCCGACTGTGTATGATCGCGCTCATCTGGGAAACGCAAGAAATGTAATAGTATTCGACGTTTTATTCAGGTTTTTCAGGGAAGTTTTTGGTGCGCGGTATGTTAAATACGTCAGAAATTTTACTGATATTGACGATAAGATAAACCAAAGGGCTAAAGATATTGGTAAAGAAATAAAAGTTATTACCGATGAAACTATCGCATGGTATTTGGAAGATATGGAGTTGCTTGGAAATCTTGTTCCAAGTGAGATGCCTAAAGCTACAGATTTCGTTCCTCACATGATTTTAATGATCGAAGGCCTTATAAAGTCCGGTCACGCATATGAAGCTCAGGGTCATGTAATGTTTTCTGTTGAAAGTTATAAAGACTATGGCTCCCTGTCGGGCCGTTCTATTGAGGATATGCTAGCAGGAGCAAGGGTTGAAATTGCTCCCTATAAAGTAAACCCCCTTGATTTTGTTTTGTGGAAGCCCTCGAGTGATGATCTTCCCGGATGGGAAAGTCCTTGGGGAAGGGGACGTCCTGGTTGGCATTTAGAGTGTTCAGCAATGACCCATGAACTTTTAGGAGAGTCGTTTGATATTCATGGTGGGGGCAACGATTTGATGTTTCCTCATCATGAAAACGAACTTGCTCAGAGTAAATGCTGTTTTCCTTCCGGTGGCTTTGCAAATTTCTGGTTACACAACGAAATGCTCCAAGTAGATGGTAAAAAAATGTCAAAATCTTTGGGTAATTTTTTTACTGTCAGAGATTTGATCGATAAAGGTTTTCCAGGGGAAGTTATCCGGTTTGTTTTTTTGTCAACACATTATCGCAAGCCGATGGATTGGACGGAAGCAAAAGCTACTGAAGCTAATACAGTTCTGCGACGTTGGTATGAAATGTGTGTCCATTTGGATAGTGATGTAAAACCGTCATCGCAAGCTATAGAATTTTTGTCTGATGATTTGAACACACCAGGAATTATAGCTTTATTGCATCATCACGCCCAAACTAAGAACTTTGCACAATTAAAAGCTGATGCTAATCTGATAGGGTTGATGAACCCAGTGTTTAAAGATTGGGCATTTGACTTTGATTTATCAAAATACGAAAAGGTTTTAAATAAAGTAAGATCAGAAGCAATGGTAACTAAAAATTTTGATAATTTGGATGACTTAAAAGATAAGTTACTGAAGGCTGGAGTTGAGGTTCGCATGAGTAAGGATAATGTTAAGTTGGTACCTATGCTCAATTTTGATTCAGCTGCAATCGAACGTATACTTTGAGTATATTTTACTGTAATTTTGTCTAAGAAATACTAGATATTTAGCACCTTGGATTAACTCATTGCAAAAAGAGCGACTATATATTTACGATACAACACTTCGTGACGGCCAGCAAACGCAGGGCGTGCAGTTTTCGACGGAAGAGAAAATAGAGATTGCTGAATTATTAACTAATCTTGGCGTCGATTATATCGAGGGAGGGTGGCCAGGAGCTAATCCTACGGATACCACCTTTTTTGAAAACTATCGCACAAATACAAATCTTGTTGCTTTTGGTATGACAAAACGCGTTGGAAAGTCAGCGGCAAATGATGACGTACTGTCTTCGGTTGTGAATGCTGGTACCCAAAAGATTTGTTTGGTTGGTAAGGCACATGATTTTCATGTGGAGAAGGCATTAGGCATTTCATTAGATGAAAATATAGACTCAATTACGCAGTCTATATCTCATGTAGTCTCGATGGATCGAGAGGCGATTTTTGACGCTGAGCATTTTTTTGATGGTATGATTTCGAATTCAGCTTATGCTTTAAAAACCTTAGTAGCAGCGTTCAAAGCTGGTGCAAGATGGATAGTTTTATGTGATACCAATGGGGGTGCGTTGCCGCGAGAGATAGAAAATGCGGTGTCACAAGCAATAAACGCTGGAATCCCAGGAACGCACTTAGGCATTCATACGCATAATGACACTGATAATGCCGTCGCAAATACCTTGAGTGCAGTAGACGCAGGTGTGCGTCAAATTCAAGGTACCTTAAATGGGCTAGGTGAGAGATGCGGCAACGCAAATCTTACAGCTCTAATACCGACTTTAGCACTAAAGTCGGCTTATATTGACAGATTTGATACCGGTGTCTCCAACTTTGCCCTCAAGGATATTACCAGATTGTCGCGACGATTGGATGAAATTCTAAATCGAGTGCCTATGCGCCAAGCTTCTTACGTCGGGGCCTCAGCTTTTGCCCATAAATCTGGGCTCCATGCTAATGCAATTCTTAAAGACCCATCAACATATGAGCATGTTGACCCAGAATTGGTGGGGAATGAAAGAATTATTCCGATGTCTAATCAAGCTGGCACGTCTAATCTAAAAAAACGTCTTAATGATGCAGGGATCACTCAAAAATTAAGTCAGGAAGAGTTAACAAAAATATTAACGCTGGTAAAAGAAAAAGAATCGCTTGGCTACTCATATGATACAGCCCAGGCAAGTTTTGAATTGTTAGCTAGACGAAATTTGGGGCAACTGCCTGAGTTTTTTGATGTGAAACGGTACAAGGTGACTGTAGAAAGACGAAAGAACAAATATGACCATATGATTAGTCTGTCTGAGGCAGTCGTGGTGGTGAAGGTGGACGGGCAAAAAAAACTATCGGTTAGCGAAAGCTTGGATGAATTTGGTTCCGATAGGGGCCCCGTTAATGCTTTGGCGAAAGCACTTGTGAAAGACCTTGGGCAGTATCAACGGTTTATTGATGATATGAGATTAGTTGACTTTAAAGTGCGTATTACTCAGGGAGGAACGGAAGCCGTAACAAGAGTGGTAATTGATAGTGAAGATAGTGCAGGTCGCCGATGGGCAACAGTAGGTGTATCAGCGAATATTGTAGATGCAAGTTTCGATGCATTAATAGACGCAATGAATTGGAAAATCTTAAGAGATTTTTGAACCTAAGTTAAACAGACAAATTGTACTGTTAACACTTTTCAAGGTTTGATGAATTAAACTAAATGATTTTTGACGATGACATAAAATTTTGCGCTTCTCTCGTAGAAACAAGTGATCCGCATAGATTTAGAAGTATAATGGCTGCTCCTGAAAAGCTTCGGCCTTACTATTTTGTAATATTTGCATTTAACATTGAGGTGTCGAGAGCTCCTTATTTGACAAAAGAACCAATGATTGCTGAAATCCGAATTCAGTGGTGGTTAGATGTTCTTGATGAAATTATTGAAAAAAAAATAGTAAGAAAACATGCCGTTGCAAAACCTTTGGCAAAAAATATTGAAAAAGCCCAGGCAAAAGAATTGCAAAAGGTAGTCTTGGCGAGAAAATGGGATATACATTCTGATAAATTTGAAAGCTTTTACGATCTTAAAAACTATTTATATGATTCTACAGTGATCCTTCTTCAGGTAGCTTCGGGTAGTGATTTTGTATCGAGCAATAAACGTTTCCAGGATGCTGGCATGGCAATCGCCTTAGCTAATTATCTTATAGCAATACCTGAGCTAAAAAGATTAGGAAAAGTCCCATTAGCAGGGGTATTGTTAAATCAAATTGGTCAACAATGTGAGATTGCGTTAAATAATTTAAAACTTGCTAAAACTGATTTAAGGAATTTTACAGAACAAGAGAAGTGGGTTTTATTTACTGGATGGAAAAGCTGGAAGATTCTACGTGCCGTTGCGAGTAATCCTGAGAATTTAGACAATGTCGTTACGAAGTTTGAAAATAAGCGTATGACATTGACTTTTATTACAAAAGCATTGTTAAGAACTTTCTAAATTATTCTGTTTCTTACGGTTTTTCTTGAGAGATAAAAAATAGCTAAACCAGCTAGGATTAAAAAAGGAAGCATTGCAAAATTCACTGCACTCCATCCCGATGCAGCCGAGCCGCCTGCGCAATTCATTAGCCCTCCTGATGCTAGTGAAGCAAATGTTACGCCGCCGAATACTATAAAGTCATTTAAGCCCTGTATTTTCCCGCGTTCTTCAGGTGTGTGGGAGCTAGTCAGGAGACTTGTTGCCCCGATGAAGCTAAAATTCCATCCAATTCCTAATAAAATTAAAGCTATTGAGAAATTCATCAAACTTATACCGGATAATGCTACTAATCCAGATACGCTAAGTATCAAAAGTCCAGTGGCGATTATCTTAATATTTCCAAACCTTACTATTAGATGGCCTGTAAAAAATGATGGAATAAACATTGCTAAAACATGCATTGAAACAATATCCGCAGCATTATTTGCAGTAAAGCCACAGCCTACCACCGCCAATGGTGTTGATGTCATCACTAAGTTCATTAGGGCGTATCCGACCATTGCACAAATTATAGCCACCAATAATTCTGGTGTTTTTAGTATTTGGCTATAGGACCTGCTTTCGTATTGCTCAGTTAGTTCCTGTTTTGGTGTTGGTATTCTTAGATATAGAAATAAAATTGCTCCAATTAGATTTAATAAAATCACAATTATATATGTACCTAGAAACGGAATTACAAAGCTACTGGAAGTGAATTTTACTAATTGGGGTCCTATAATTGCGGATATTAAGCCGCCAGCCATAACGTAAGAAATAGCCTTTGGTTTAAAGTCGGAAGATGCAGTGTCTGTCGCTGCAAATCTGTAAAAGCCCTGAGCGGACATATAAATTCCACTTAGAAAACTTCCTATAAGAAATATTGAAAAATTAGATAGGTAGAGACCAAGGCAGCCAATGATACCTCCCGATGCACCGCCCAATGTTCCAATTATAAAGCCAACCCGCCGTCCGTACTTCTGCATTATAAGCGACAATGGATTTGCCGATAGCATAGATCCCAGAACGATCAACGATATGGGTAAGGTTGCAAAGCAGGGATTGGTTGCGAGTGACTGTCCGGCTAGTCCGCCTATGATAAAAATCATAACCATTTGGTTTCCGACCGTAGCTTGAGCCAGAATCAAAATAATTAAATTGTGGCGTGCTAAGCTATTTTTGCTTTGTCTCAACATTATTGCTAAATTCTTTCGACTTAATCGATTAAATATGTGTAAAAGGTCTTAATATTTAAAGCCAGTTCTAAAAGGATTTCGGGTAGCCGTGAGTGTTAGAATTCTTATTTTGATTGGGACTGGAGAAGGCTTGCAAATTGCAGATGAACTGACCCGACTAACTAAATATGAGGTCTTTGTTTTTCTAGATAAACGATCGCGAATTAAAACAAATTTCAATATTGTGGATGAAATATCGTCCTTAAAAAAAGAAGATTTTTTACTTAGGTTTTTGCGGAGAAACCGAATTGAATCTATTATTGATGCGAGCCATCCATTCGACAAATACACAACAGAAATTTGTGTAAAGATTGCTGAGCTAGAAAATATAAAATTTAGAAAGTTTATCCGTCCTTCTTGGAAGCCAAAACCTAATGATAATTGGATAACAATACCGGCTTTGAGTGAGGCAGAGAAAATAATTCCGAATGGCTCCAATGTGTTCATAGCTACTGGACGAAGCGGCTTGGAAAAATTTTCTAAACTTACTAGTTGTAAATTTTATATACGAAGACTGGGCGACAGAATAGAAAAGTGTTCGCTAAAAAACGGTGAATTCATTTATGGAGACCCTCCATTTTCAATTGAGCATGAGATAAGTTTATTTGAATCCCTTAAAATAGATGTTTTGATTATAAAAAATGTTGGGGGCAAAGGAAGTTTTGCAAAAGTTGAAGCAGCCCGCGCGATGAATATTTTAGTTTTGATGATAGATAGGCCGCAAAGGTCTAATGCACTTGTAATTTCGTCAGTTTTCGAAATATTGAAGTGGGTGGATACTAATCTATGACGGATAAAATTCTTATAGAGACTGATGAGATACTGGTACAAGCAATTGATGCCCTTACTTTGTGTGAACCCCGGTTTGCACATGTCATAGAACACACTGGCCTGCCCAAGCTACGTTCAAGGCCAGATGGATTTAAAACGTTACTACAAGCAATAATAAGTCAGCAGGTTTCAGTTGCAGCCGCAAATGCCATTTGGTCCCGATTGGACGTTGAGAATCTGACAGATCCTAATAAAATCCTCAAAGCCACTGAGGATCGTTTGAAAAAGGCTGGGCTCAGCAGGCAAAAAATTAGGTATTCAAAAGCGTTGGCCGCAGCAAATTTAGATTATGTAGATCTGAGACAAAAAAGTGATGATGAAGTTATTAATATCTTAACTGAAGTGCCTGGTATTGGAGTTTGGACGGCTGAAATTTATGCAATGTTTAGTTTGAAAAGGGCCGATATTTTTGCAGCGGGTGATCTTGCATTGAAGGAAGGGGCAAGACTATTATTTTCCCTTGACGAACGGCCTAGTGAGGCTGAGCTGAGAAATCTTTCAAAAAAGTGGTCTCCATGGCGATCTGTTGGGGCACTTCTCCTATGGAATTACTATGGGTTTAAAAAAAATAGGGAAGGCGTTGTATGACACGTGTATTAAAATCTAAGCGTACCGAACCAAAGTCAGGTGATATACGCTCAGTCTTGGTTTTTCTCCATGGATATGGAGCAAATGGAGATGATTTATTGGGATTAGCTGAGCCTCTATCTGAGCATCTTCCTGACACACTGTTTGTTTCTCCAGATGCTCCAGAAAATTGTGCGGGCAGTCCGATGGGGTTTCAATGGTTTCCAATCCCTTGGATAGATGGATCTAGTGAGGAGGAGAGCAAAAAGGGCATGATCTCTGCAGTGGATGATTTAAATGCGTTTCTTGATGCCCTAATGGTCGATGAAGATATATTGCCGGAACAACTCGCTTTGTTTGGGTTTTCTCAGGGAACAATGATGGCTTTGCATGTTGCGCCTCGGCGAGAAGATCCTATTGCTGGTGTTGTCGCAATTTCAGGCAGACTGTTAGAACCAGAACTTCTTGTTGATGAGGCAGTAAGTCATATGCCAGTTATGTTTGTACATGGGGACGAGGATGATGTCGTCCCGCCACAATCAATGCCACAGGGAGTGGAAGGATTACAGGCCGCAGGCTTCAAAGATGTTTATGCTCATATTCAAAAAGGTACCGGGCATGGTATTGCACCTGATGGATTAGGTGTTTCTTTAGCCTTTTTACGTGATCAGTTAGGCTTTTAAATGGTGGAAATATATTTTTGAATTATAAATTACGTGCCACAAAATGGGGGTTGTCACGAGCTCAACTCAATATATAGTTATAAAAGACTGATAATGATTGCTTGAGGGACACTGGTATGGAGGCAGAATTTAGGAATGAATTTGTAAGACATCCTACATCTACCAAAAACAACCCGGCATTGGTTCTGAACGCTGATTATAGACCGCTTTCATACTATCCACTTTCATTGTGGTGTTGGCAGGATGCAGTAAAAGCCGCGTTTATGGATAGGGTTGATATTGTGGCAGAGTACGATGATTATGTGCATAGTCCCTCAATAAGTTTAAAAATTCCTTCAGTAGTAGTCTTGAAAGACTACGTACGACCTCAAAAAAAAGTTGCTTTCACTCGTTTCAATCTTTTTTTGAGGGATGAGTTCTCATGCCAATATTGCGGTTCCAAGGGTGATTTGACGTTTGATCACGTGGTTCCAAGATCTCAAGGGGGTACAACTAATTGGGCTAATGTTGTTGCGGCGTGTAGCCCATGTAATTTAAAGAAGGGATCAAAAAGCCTTCAAAATTCGGGCTTGCATTTAAGGCGTAAGCCCGTACGCCCTGAGCCCCATCAAATGATGAATGTAGGAAGAAAGTTCCCGCCGAATTTTTTGCATGAAAGTTGGATGGACTTTTTGTACTGGGACGCTGAGTTGGATGCATAACAAGTTTTATTTTCCTCCTTGCTATGAGATAGTTTAACTAAAAACTAATACGGTAATATATTACCATTATTGTAAACTATTGTTTTTATTAATTTATATTTATTCAAATGCTCTTGACCTCAGTAATATTGGCGATATAAGCCTTTAATTAAGTTTAGAAAAATAATGAAATCAGGTGGTATTTTAATGAAGACATATACTGCGACCCCTGCAGATATCGAAAAAAAATGGATATTAGTCGACGCAGATGGAATAGTACTAGGCCGATTAGCTTCGATCATCGCAATGCGTCTGCGCGGCAAACATAAACCCTCTTTTACACCTCACATGGACTGTGGGGATAATGTTATAGTTGTAAATGCTGAAAAAATTCAGATGACTGGAAAAAAGAGAGAAGAAAACTTCTATTGGCACACTGGCCATCCGGGCGGTATAAAATCCAGAACTAAACAACAAATTTTAGATGGGGCTCACCCAGAGCGTGTTATTACTCAGGCTGTGAAGCGTATGCTACCAGGTAATAAATTGAGCCGGCAGATAATGACAAATCTCAGGGTATATGCTGGATCTACTCATCCCCACGAAGCGCAAGATCCAAGTGTTTTGGACGTTAAATCAATGAATTCTAAAAATACACGGGTGACAAAATAATGAGCGAAGATATTAAATCATTAAGCGATCTGGATGTAAGTTCATCTGACGATACTTCGGCTGTTGAAATTGCAGCCCCTAGAGTTGCTGTTCGTGACGATCTGGGTAGATCTTACGCCACTGGTAAGAGAAAGGACGCAGTCGCGCGCGTATGGATAAAGCCGGGGTCTGGAAAGATTGTAGTGAATGACAAAGAGATGAATAGTTATTTCGCCAGACCTGTGCTTCAAATGATCCTAAGGCAACCGTTTCAGGTTGCAGGAGTTGAAGACCAGTTTGACGTAAGTGCAACTGTGAAAGGTGGCGGCTTATCTGGCCAAGCTGGTGCGGTAAAGCATGGTATCTCAAAGGCATTGCAATTGTATGAGCCATCCTTAAGGGCTGCACTAAAATCTGCTGGATTTCTTACACGCGATAGTCGCGTTGTGGAGCGCAAAAAGTTTGGTAAGCGAAAAGCGCGCCGCTCATTTCAGTTCTCAAAGAGGTAAAGTTTTACGATCACGTCTCTCAAAGATAGCAATAAAAATAACCACTTACAAAAATGTAGGTGGTTTTTTTTTGACTTTACGTTTGATGTTAGTACTTTATTTCTACTTCCGTGTATTTGATGCCTGTCGCTTAATTTGATTAAGTGCATGAACTATGTCATTTTGTCGAAAATGGTGTGGCATATGTCCAATTCCAGGCAATTTAATAAATCTACTGTTTGGAATTTGTTTAGCTAGTGGAATGGCATGAACACTGATAGGAACTAGTCCGTCTTCGATTCCATGCATAATAATAGTAGGAACAGAAATATTAGAATAAAATTCTGACTGATGTATTATCTGCTCTTTAAGTTGGTTCCGATGTTTTGCGTTGGCCACAATAGTTTTTGGACGTAGAGTCAGTTCTACCCCAAATTCTTTTAAAAAATTACTGGGAACTTCCTGTGGGTTAAAAACTTCTTTAACATCACTTTCTATTTTTCTTTTAGGTGCAAAAGCGGAAATTATTGGTACTGAAAACTTATTTAAGATGAAATTTTTATTTATGTTGTAGAAAGCCGATGTACCACCTGGCCAGCGATTTGAGACTGCTGAAAGAGGAAGTAAGCCACTGATATTATTTGGCAGGTATACTGCCCAAGCTAATGCCACAGCACCACCTAAAGAATGTCCAAGAACTATTGGCTTATTAGCACCGAATGTTTTTGCCACTTGATACAAAAAAATTGCTTGTTCTTTAAGTGTTTCACCTGATTTATTAAATGATTTTGAGTAACCGAGACCAGGTCTATCAATCATAATTACACGGAAATCTTTAGCAAGACTTGGTGCGATTGATAATGTAAAATCTCGGATGTTGCCACTCGAACCGTGAATTAGTACCAGGTCTTCTCCAGTTCCCATAATCATTACATGGGCTATTTTGCCATCGATATTAACTATATCGCCTAAGGGGGGGTGGCTCTTTTGAGCTATTTCAGCTTTGTAGAGAGCCAAGCACCAGGTTAAGCAATATAATATTACTATTACGATTGAAATCGTACTAGGCTCCAATTGCATTTAAATCGTACGGTGTTTTTTGGTAAATTTCGTTTATCCAGTTCCCGTAAAGTAAATGCGCGTGGCTACGCCATCTATTTTTAGGAGATTTATTAGGATCGTTTTCAGGGAAATAGTCCTTTGGAAAAAATATTTCTTTTCCTTCTTCTAAATCACGATCGTACTCTTGTTTGAGAGTATCACTATCATACTCAAAATGGTTAAGTATAAAAAGTGCATTATTCTTTTGATCCTCAATTAAGCAGGGCCCTACTTCAGAACTTGCTAACAAGGTTCTTAGTTGCGCATGTTTGTTTAGGTCGGCTTGTTTGAGTTCTGTCCAACGGCTAACGGGAATAATAAAATCATCTGAAAACCCTCTTAAGTAGGGTGATCCGGGTGCGATGTTATCATGCCTAAAGCAGCCAAATGCTTTTTCATTAAGGTCATATTTTTTTATTCCGTAAAGATGGTAAAGCATAGCCATACCACCCCAGCAGACTCCGAATACCGAGTGAACGTTAGTTCTAGTCCACTCAAATATTTTTATGAGTTCATCCCAGTACGTAACCGTTTCGTATTTAAGGTGTTCTATTGGAGCTCCTGTGATTATCAAGCCATCAAATTTTTCGCCACTTTCTTTGATGTCTTTAAATGATCGATAAAATGCTTCCATATGACTTGCAGCAGTATTTTTTGTATCATGAGTTGTCATTTTTATTAGTGATAGTTCAATTTGTAGCGGAGTTGCCCCAATGACGCGAGCAAACTGATTTTCCGTTTGAATTTTTTTTGGCATTAAGTTCAACAGTCCAAGCCGAAGCGGCCGGATATCTTGGCGGGTAGCATGAAAATCGTCCATGACCATCACACCTTCTTTTTTTAGTACATCGAAGGCGGGTAAATTGGATGGAATTTTTATAGGCATTGTATCGTACTTTTCGACTTGTGAGCAAATTAAATAATTTCAAGAATTTAGTTTTTTGAAAGCGACTTTTCAATTAAAGAATTGAATTGCGCAGGAGTTTTAACTTTTTCTATATCTTGAGCGTCAATACTGATACCCCACTTTGCCATTTTTTCATATCTGGGCTGGCGGTGCTGCATTGCTTTTGAGTAAGTCCACCTAATAAATTCATTGGGGTCAACTTTATCGTCAGTCACTTGTTTTGCTATCAGAAATTCTGCCCATCTTTCAGATAAAAAACTTTTTTCATAGCACATTGGCTTTGGGTTTTTATCAAATCTCTCTATTAAGGCATTGGTGTGATTTTTAGATCCCTTTATCCACACTAATAGCGTATTTTCGAATAAGTGCTTCAAGACGGGGTCATTTGGATTGTCCGGATCAACAACTTCACAAATTGATCCGCCACTATCGCAGATAAAATTGTCATACTGATAAATTTCACTAGACCTTTGAGAAAAGTAACCAGTATCTAGCAATGCTGAAATCTCAGCCTGCCGGTGCTGAGCTTGCCTTTTTTCATATTCAGAAATTGGAATTCCACCGTGTTCAACATTTCCGGGTTTTCCCAAGTAATTTGAAAGAGGTGTCAAGTTATCAAAAGTTATGTTGGATGCTATGTAAATTGAGTCGGTCATAAGAAGTTCATTTAGGTGGGGTGTTTTCATAGCTGATAGTTTATAACTATCGGAGATAAATTCGCCCATATATCGAGTGCCAATGCGATAATCTATTGAGTAATGAAACCAATCTCCACTAACTCTCAACATATTAGAAATAAAAGTTTTACCCAAGCCAGACATTCCAAAAAGTAACACTTTTTTCTTTTTTGAATTCCTCCATTCTTGGGGTGTAGAGTACAACATAAACTGAATCCTTGGTTTCCGCCATTTGCTAACGCTTGATTTTATATTGGTCAATTACTATTAGGTTTCACCTGAACTGTTTAATACCATCGAAACATCCCTATAATGCCTGCTGTTGCATAAAATACCTGTAAAAATGCGACGCCCCAATGTCTGTAAAGGTATGCCCATATTCCAATTGCTATTGCTGAAATTAATAGTAATGAAAATGCTATAAACTCATAACCAGTATTTGAAGCAACAAGTAATGAATAAATAATTGCTGTAAGAACTCCGAACCATTCTAATATTTTTTTAATATTAAGTGATTTAATCATTTTATCTCGACTTAAATTTCGTTAAAAAATTGCCTTTTTAAAGGTTTAAAAAATACCGACCAATACCGTAAGAATAAATGAAGAGAAAAATTAGATTAACCCATTTTAATTGGGGCTCTGTTCGCAGCCAAGCACAGTAAATCCAAATCAAACAAAATGGAAAAGATAAAAACATAGTTAGTGGATACCAATCAAAAATAATTGCTATGGCGCTTAATAATCCAAGCAACAAGGTAATATTTTTTAATAATTTTTCAGTTTTTACAGAAATTTTAGAGGGTAATAACAACCTAAAAAACGAATTAACTAAACCATCCATCTATTTTTTATTCTCTAAAGCTTCAATTTTCATAATTATAATGTTCATTTAAAATCAATTATCTATGTCATTTCAACTCAATCACTTTGGCAAAATGTATCATTTAAATACATATATTAAAATTATTTTATAACTAATAG